>CETU01039883.1_pt1 | contig 13245 bp, 3 predicted proteins | sample 356531 | NCBI WGS metagenome assembly CETU01 (sample SAMEA2623488, study PRJEB7988) | marine metagenome | isolation source: saline water (ENVO:00002010), including
TTTGCTTATGGTTTAGAAGAAGACTATGAAGATAAATTACTCGAAAACAGAGTGCTTGGAAAGCTAGGGCTTCTAAATAAAAAAGGGCAACTAGTAAATAAGCAGGGTCAAAGAGTAGATATTGAAGGTAATTTACTTAATGATGAAGGTGCAAGGATTGATAAAGATGGCAATCGTATTGACATTAATAACAATCCAGTTTTAGAAGATGATGTTATTGATAGCCTAGAATTTGAAGATGATCTGGAAAATATCGTAGAGGACGTTAAACCAGCTACTAAATCCCGAGCATCTTCAGCTAAGCGTGCCAAAAAACGAACGGTGGCGGCGACTGAAGAAGCGGCAGAATGATAGGCGAATAAATGGCTTACGATTTCAATATGCAAATGAATATGCAGGCACCATCTGGTGCTAATATATCCCGCGTTAAGAAACAGATAGAAGCTGGTCTTGACGGAGTTAAACTTGGTGGCTTTGATACGAAAGGTTTTGCCAAAGCTAATAGTGAAATCGAAAAAACTAGGAAAAATCTTAAAAAGGGCGAAGAAGCCGGTAAGTCTTTCTTTCAAGCTATTACCGGTAGAGCCGCTAGTTTTGCAAGCTTTACTGCAATAAGTACAGCGGTTTTAAAACTAACTGGTGCGGTATCTCAAGCCACTAGAGAAGCCATTAAATATGAAGCTGAGTTAATTAAGATTTCTCAGGTTACTGGAGATAGCATAGCTGCTACTAAAGATTATGGTAAAGAACTTCTTAAAATTTCTAAAACATATAATGTTAACATTAGTAAAATTGCACAACTAACAAGAACATTAACTCAGACTGGTTTATCTTTTAGAGAAGCATCTAAAGGTGCTGAACTACTTGCTAAGACCAGCTTATTAGCATCTTTTGAGAATTTAACATCTACTACTGAAGGTTTAATTGCAGTTATGCAAACCTTTAATATGACTGTAGGATCAAGTGCTAAAGTTCTTGAAGAAATTAATATTGTTTCCAAGAGATTTGCTGTTGAATCTGGAGATATAGTAGAGGCTATTAGAAGAACTGGTGGAGCGTTTGACGCTGCCGGTGGCAATGTTGAAGAATTAATTGCTTTGTTTACATCTGTTAGATCTACTTCTCGTGAAAGTGCTGAAACTATTGCTACCGGCTTCCGTACTATTTTTGGTCGATTACAACGTCCTAAAACAATTGAATATTTTAAAGAACTTGGTATTCAGCTACAAACCGCTAAAGGTCAATTCGTTGGTCCTTACGAGGCTATTAAACGAATCAGTGAAGGTTTAGAAGAACTTGATATTCGTGCAGGTTCTATTCAGTTTGCAGGAGTTGTGGAACAAATTGGTGGTATCCGTCAATTATCTAAAGTAGTTCCATTGCTTGACCAATTTGGAAAAGCTCAAAGAGCATTAGAGGTACAAAACAAAGCTGGTGCTGAAAGCACAAAAGACGTGGAAAAAGCACAACAAGGTCTAGGGTTTCAATTAGGAGCATTGCGTCAAGAGTTTGGTGCATTAATTTCAGAATTTGTAGATTCTAGCTCCTTTAAGTTTTTAGCTGAAACTTTTATCTCAATTGCTAAAACTGTGATTCGTTTAACTTCTGCATTTAAGCCATTATTACCTATATTGGCAACACTTACTGCGTTCAAAATTGGTAAAGGACTGGGTAGTTTATTAAAGGGAGGCTTTAGTCTTGGAGGTTTAAAACAGGCGGCGGCAGGAGCATCTGGTACTAAAGGATTTGCTCGTGGAGGTATTGTGCCTGGAACAGGTAATAGCGACACAGTTCCAGCAATGCTTACTCCCGGCGAGTTTGTTATTCGTAAAAGTGCTGTTCAAGCATTTGGTGCTGGTAATCTTGGCAAGATAAATCGTTATGCAGATGGTGGAGAGATTATATATGATAGACCACAGAGGGACGGTATTGCAGAAGATACATTAAACGCTGGTATGGCTAAAGCAGTAAATGATTTAGCAAAGTCTATGAACAAGGATTCAAAACAAGTTAGAGGAACTATTAAAAATATACCTCAATATGAATCAGTTGTTGGGGTCTTATTTGAAGCGGCTTTATCAAGAGCTTCTGGTGGTAATTTTACCGACGATGATGATCCAAAAAAACCATTTGATTTTCCTGACGGTTTAAAAAATAGCTATTTTAATTTAGTTGGTAGAGGTGCTATGACAGCCGATGCCAAAAAAACTAAACCAAGTGATAGCAAAGTAAAAGCAAAAATTGCAAGATTTTTATCAGCGGATGGGCGTAGGCTACAACCCGGAAAACGTAATTTTGGCGTTGCTATTATGGAACAAGGACCGGATGCAAGGTCTACATGGAGCTTGGATGAACTTGGTATACAAGGAAAAAATGCTGGAGGTTCAATTTCTGGTGCAGGAACCGATACTGTTCCCGCACTTTTAACTCCCGGTGAATTTGTTGTCAATAAAAAGTCTGCTCAGGCTTATGGTTATAATAATCTCAAAAGCATCAATAAATATGCTAAAGGTGGAATTGTACAGCGATTTGCAGATGGTGGACCTGTTGACCCTTCAGCAAGAATACAAGAATTGCTTGGCCTAACTAGTGGATCAAAGGGCGGTAAAGACCAAGTTAAATTATTAGAAGAACTTGTTAAATTAACAAAAGGAGAATTAAAGAAGGCACACCCAGATATGGGTGGTAGTGAAGAAGCATTAAAAGCTGCTGAAGCATTATATAAAGCATCTAAAGAAAATTTAAAGGCGGCAAAAGCTGCTCCTGACCCTAAAGGATTAACTGTACCTAAGCAAGAAATAGCCGTAAAAAAACACGCGATGATTAAAACAGAAAAGATGGCTAAGTCGGCAGAAAAAGCTTCTGAAGAACTTGAAAAAGTATCTTTAAATAGTGCTCAGGTTGTGTTTGGGTTTGCTGCTTTTACTTCTGGGTTGAAAAACTTTCTCGGTGTAAGTTTAAACCAAGCAGCTTTAGACACAGCTCAAGTAAAAGCTGGAAAATTTGGTGGAGCCGCCGATGTTTTAAATCAATTAGACGAAAGCAAAGTGAAAGGCTTTGGTTCAGCATTAAACAAAACAGCAAATTCTTTGAAAAAAACCAAACTTGGCTCAAAAGTAGCTGGACCTGTGAAGAAGGTAGCGGGTGCATTTCTTAAACATGGAGATAAGATTGCAAACGGTGCAAAGTCTATAGCTAAAGGATTAAATATTGCGATGTGGAGCGAACTCGTAGGAGGTTTGTTTGATAGCTTATTAAGTCAGGATTATGGAAAACAAAAACAAGCAGCAATTGAGCAAGCAGACGTTGCTGCTGCCGGAACCGCAGCTTTAAATGAATATAATCAGTCGATGTTAAGAGGTATTCCAGTTATTGGAGGATTTCTTTCCGCTTTTCAATCGTTTTTGCCAGTATGGGAAACTGCAACAGGAAGTCTTGCAAAGGCGACCGCTGAAATGCAAGCTTCTGTAACTAATTTAGCTAAAACTATGGATAGATCAAATAAATCTATGGATGAAAGTTTAAGACGTGGTGATTCAGCAGGGTTTCAAGCAGCATTTGCTCAACAATCAGCAGCAATTGGAGATGTGCGAAGTAGAGTGAAAACAACTAGGGCGAATATAGGTGCCGCAGGAGGTGCTGGCGATTTAGCTACTGGCACTTTAGCGGGAGCGGCTGGTGGTGCTCTTGCTGGAGCCGCTATAGGTAGTTTTATTCCAATTCCTGGAGTTGGTACTGGTATAGGAGCCTTAGCTGGTGGTATTATTGGTGGTGCTATGGCTTTATCAGAGTCAATTGGAAAAAGTCATGAAGTAACAATGAAAGCCTATGAAGAACAAACAAAAGCAGTTGAAGCGGCTGGAGCAGCTAGTGCTGAAAGCATAACTAAAGTTGGAGAACAAATGACTGCCTCTGCCGTCGATGTTGTAAAAGCTGGCGGAACTATAGAAGATGCATTTACTCATATAAAAGATTTCTTTGGAGAAGCCGCATTTAATGAAATCTTTGGAGAAGGAACCGAGGCGTCCCCCGCCGGATTAGAGCAGGCATATCAAAAACAAAAAGCAGAATCTGAAAAGCTACAAAAAGATATAGATAAACAAACCAAAGCTATTGCTGATCAAGCTAACGAAGTAAATAACTCATGGGAGCCAGCATGGTATAACTTATGGCAAGGTGGTAAAAATGTTGCAAAACAAAAAGAATCTGAACTCAAACTTTCAAAAGCAGAAATAGAAGCTAAGAAAAAAGAAGCAGAGGCTCGTAAACAACAAATTGCTCAAATTCAAGCACAGCTTAATGCTCAGGCCGCACTTAATAAAGAACGTAGACTTGAAGCAGAAAGATTGCGTACTATTATTGAGCTAAGCCGTCAATGGAGAGACGCTCAACAAGGTATTAACGACATTGTTGGTGAATTTGCGGATATTAGTAATCGACTTGATACAATAGGCACCGGACAACTAAGCGATGAAGACGCATTGGCTGGAACCGGAGTATCTACGCGAACAATGAGAATGAGTGGTCAAGACATACTTCAAGATGATACAGCACTTAATCAAATGCTAGATTCGATGAATAGATTCTCAGCCCAACAAGGATTAGGCTCAGGCCGTCAAGACTTTATACGGAGAGCTAGATCTGAACAAGGAATGATTGACGCACTGGTAAATAGCTTAGGATCTGGTGTTAGCGATTTGATAAATGAGGCTCGAACGACAGCCGGAAAAACTACAACAGGCACTGATGAACAAGGTCTGAATGCAAAAACAGAAGCTGAACTTGAAACACAAGCTACAGCATTAATGAAGTCATTAAAGGAAAGACTAGGTAAAAATGTACCAGATAGCATGAACGCCGCCTTGTTGGAATTTTCAAAAGCTTTAATCTCAGATATCGATCCAACAATAGCTGCTGATAAAGCAAAACAACAACTTGGGGATGCTGCTGCTAAATTTCTTGAAGATCAAAAAAGCAATATTGAAGAATTACAAAAAGGTCGACAAGACCTTCAGAAACGCGAGCTGGAGCTTATCAATCGACGTATAGACAATGCAAAAACACTATACGATATTAACAAAGAATATAGTTCAGAGTTGGCAGAACTTAATAAATCTAGTGATGATTTCTTTAATGTGGATCAAACATCGAGAGGTAGAAGAAGAACAGCCGCCAGAAATCGTAATTTCGCTAATGCTCAAGCGGTTAGAGTTGCAGGTGCTAGAAAAACATTTAGCGAAAGTCAAGAATTAGGTGGTGGGACCAGTATCTCAAACGATGTAGCAAAAATTTCTAAAGGATTACAAGGTGCTGGAAAGGAAGCACAAAGATTTAAGCGACTTGGCACTGAATATGTTGGTATGATTCGAGACCAAATAGATGCTGAAAAAGATAAACTCGACGCTTTACGTGAACAAGCAACCGCTCAACGTGAGGCTACCCAGGCTTTACGTGATGCACAAGGTGATTTAGTTAGTGAATTTGCATTTGGAACAGATGATCAACGCGGAGATTTATTAAGAACAGCAAATGCCGCACAAATGGCGGCTTCACAAGGAAGTCTTGCAGGTCTCAGTGGAGATATGCGTGGCCAAGTAAGTTCTTTCTTGGATAGATTTTCAGATATTAGTCTTGGTCAATTTGGCGGCAGAACGGGTGCTCAAGTTAAAGGAGATATTGCTGCCGAAGAAGCTGTGCGAGCTGGACTTATTGATAGATCACAAAAAGCTGATTTTGCTGCTAAAGTTGCCAAGAAAGCCGTTCCAATTGATCAAAGATTTGCTGAGCTAATTAAAGTACAAGAAGAAAAAGTTCGGCAACTAATTGAAGAGGAGAGGGTATTAAAAGAGGCGTTATTAGACAAAGAAAAAGAGTATACAAATAAGTTTGGCGAAGACGTAGACAAGTTTGGAAAGAAAGTAGGTGAAATGGAAACAGATCTTGGATTAGCGTTTGCAAAAGCACAAGCTGAAGCACAAACAAAGAAAGATCAAAAACAAATAGAAGCCACTCAAAAGGCCAATACTCAAGCTGAACGACAGAAGGTAGCGTCAGAGGATGTTAAAATAGCCGACGAAGCGGTGAATAAGCAACTTGCTCTTGTAGAAGCACAACGTAAAAGGACAAAAAATATAACTGGTCAACAGGGAGAGTTAGTTATAGAAAGGACCAAACTTCAAAGTGAAACTGACAACATTAAAGTACTTAAAGACCAAAGAAAAGCAAAGCAAAAACAAGCCAATAAAAGGAAAATAGCAAAATTCGATACACAAATTCAGGATCTAGAAGAGCAACGTCAGCAAGAATCTGCTAAACTGAGAAAAATGGAAGAAGAGTTGATGGCCTTGGAAAATAAAGCGGCAACAGCTAGAAAAAATGCGGCGTCTATTGTTCCTGCACCAACGAGCACGCCCGCCGCACCTACGCCACCGTCAGCACCAGCAAATACGCCTACTGTTCCTATATCAGCTTCGACACCGGCAAGTGCATCTAGCATTCCTATACAACTACAAACAGAAGGAACACAACAGATAACAGTTTCTTTACCAGATATTCAAGCAGCTTTTAGTAAAGATATTACGGGTATAATCTTCAGCACAGTTGCAGGAATATTTAATACAGCCGCTCAAGAAGTAAATAATGCTACATCTCCCGAAGGTGTTGCACAAGCATTAGTAAAAGCAGCAGAAACTACAACAACAGAATCAATTGGAGGCACAACCTAATGCCAGTAATTATAACAAAAGCAGATGCTGGTGGAACAGAATATGATTATTATCTAGTTCCTGCTCCGCTAGTATCTTTTAATAAACAAATATATAATAACATTGGTCGTCCAGCTTTTGGGTCTGATTTTTCTGTTTCTTTACAGGGAACATTGGTTCCAATGCTTGGTAATCCATATTATAGTGGAGATGCATCTCCTGTAGAGTGGCTAAAAGATACAAATGATACTTCCGGCATATTTCGTAACCGTGGGGTTGACAACGGTACTATTGAAAATCATCCATTAACAGAACCTAATCTTTTAGACACAACAATTAGAAAACAAGAAAAACTACGATGGTTATTTAGTAACCCTATAGTTAGTGGAGTTGCTCGTCCAATAAAGGTTTCTATTCGTGGATGGGATGATGCTGATTATGGAGGAAGTGGGTTAGTATTTAATGCTTTCGTTGATGATGTTGCTTTTGATCCTGATGGAAGAGGTGTTAATCCTGCTGGTTATTCTATAAATTTACGAATGAGTAACTTTTTAACAAGTGCTAATACTGACGAATTTTCTGATTATAAAAACGAAAACGATCCTACATATCAAATTTCTAGTTTAACTGAAAATTTCGATATTCAAGAAGATGGTCAAAAAACTTTAAAGTTTGGCACTGATGTTACTTATGGGCATAAATTCTTTGAAAGTGCTAATAAGGTTTATGCGATAAATCGTTCTATTACCGCTGTTGGATCTCCTGTATATGATGAAAACGGAGCCTATGTTAGTGGATTATCTCCTTGGCAACAGGCTAGCGGTTTTGTTTATGAGTATCTTGGTCTTGGTAGTGGATCTCTGCCAAATTTTAGATCAGATTTAAAAAATCATTTAGGAACTAATTATTCTGTTGGAAATGTTGTCTATCAAGAATCTGTTGATCAAGAAGGTGGTACATATAGTCTTACTGAAACATATCTTGCATACAGTGGTGATTATCCAGTAATTGAGACTATTACTATTAATCAAGATATTGGTGAAAATGAAGCTAACTCAATTAGTGTTCAAGGAAACATTCAAGGGTTAAATACTAATGGCGGATTTGATATTTCAGATAATAGTTATTCAAACGCATCTGGATATTGGCAAACAATTTCAACAGGTACTCCGGCTGATGCTTATTATCATGCACTTGGTGCTTTGCCATCTTCATCTTGGCTGCACCCTAAAGCATTAACTAGATCAGTTGGTAGAGATTTTGCCGCTGGAAATATTTCTTATTCATACAATTTTGATGATAGACCTCCAAATCTTGTACCGGGCAGTGTGTCAGAAAGTATTCAAATTAGCGATACATATCCAGGAGAAATCTTTTCTGTTACTCCAGTTATAGGTCGTAGCCAACCAGTTTTACAATACCTTAATTCAAGAAGTGAATATAAAAGAAGCCTTTCTATTAATGTTACAATGGGTGCTCAAACTCCAGCATGGATGAATAACCAAGTGAATGGCAGTGGAACATTAGCTGACGCTGAAGGAGGAGGTGCGACTAGAAATCAAATACTTCAAAGTCTTTTAATTAATCAAAAACCAAGTATTACTAATAGTGGCGAATTAGGTTTAATTTATGAGGCTGCAAATCCAGTAAATGATCCTAATTTTAGCGTAACTCCCGGTAAATGCTTTCATTCAGCACCAAATGAAAACTGGGATGCAAGAACAAGATCTTATTCTTATAGTGTCGAATGGACGTATGAAAGGAGTTCTTAATGCCGACAAATATTCAGCCATTTGGAACAACCTCTTCACAAGCTACTCCAGACTTAGCTGTTATTAAAGCATTTGGATGCACCGTTGTTGATTTTAATGTTTCAGCAGATTGGGCGTCACAGGCCGGTAGTTTAAGTTTTAGATTAATTGAAGATGAGGCTGATGGTGACAGACTAGTAATTCCAGTACTAGGTAGCCCTCATATATTTGAACTTAAAGACACCAGTGGTAATGTTCTTTTTGAGTATATTGGATTAGTCGATTCTTTTAGTAGATCTTCTAGTAATACTAAAACGTATTCTGTTAGCTTAACTAGTCCTTTGACTATTTTAAATTCTAGTCAAGTAATTATGGACGGCTTTGCTGGACTTGGAGGATCTCTTGAAGCTAATGCTGATTTTAGTGGAACAGAATACTATGATTTTGGACATAATAATAACTTAATAACAGTAAATAATAGTCCTGGATCAAACCATTGGCACAATATTTCCAATCTAATTAATGTATTAGGAATATTAGAAAATGACCACCCCGATTATAGAGTAGCGTTTGCAACTGATACTTATGGAGATTTTGGACATAGTGCTAAAAGTGCTGATGGTATACCGTTGATAAAGCTAATATGGGCTTTACATATGGGAATCAACCATTTACCAGCATTGTCTGATGAACAAAAACAAAGAACACATGGGGGAAATTTATTATTTGGTAGACATAATTATAATGTTATTCGAGATGATGAAGGAGTTCCTTATTATTATCATTTTGATGCTATTGGTTTTTACAATCAAGTTATTGCAGCGGCTACATCTATTGGTCCTCAATTTAGAGTTGGAGGCTCTAGTAAAAGTATTGCAGATATAGTTTCTGAAGTCTGTCAAGAAGCAAATTTAGAATATTTTTGTTATATTGATTTAAATAAAAATATAGATATTGACGGAAATCCAATTGGTGAACCTACATTGCAAGAAGACGACACCAACTGGACACAAAATGCTATATGTAACTGGCCTTTGAATCCTAATAAATTTACAAGCGGAGGTAACTATGGCGGCACAATTAGGATCAAGGTTTTAAATAAAAACTCTTTCTTTAATGGGTCGAGACCTTTTAGTAATATCGCATATAATATTATTGGATTAGAAGTTCCAGATATTAAAGATGAGTATTGGACTACTCAGAACGGGATACACCCAGGAAAAAGACCGATTAATAATACAGATTATGGGTTAGCTAATGCTGGTAGTACAATATATTCTGATCCTCTTGATTCTAAAGGTTTAGATTTTGATAATGAAGGCTTTACAGACGTAGGCACTCAGTCGATTGCTAGCGGTGGAGCCTTTCCTGTTGCTACACAATATTGGGATTCTGGTAAACTTTCTGATTTAAAAATAAAGAGTTCTGATGTTTCTATTAAACTAAATGATTTGACAACTATGAAGGTTGTTACAGGAGGTTATCAAACAAGATTAGTAAGTGTGCCCAGAAAATATCTTCGTCAATACTGGGGCGATATCATCATACCAAATGCTTCAGATCCTAGAGAAGTTGCAGATACAGCTACGGATTCTTTAGGATTAAATGAAACATCTAATAGAAAAGTTCCAGTTGTTACGAATATGTTAGATCCTAGAGACGTAGACGATTTCATTTTAATTGATATGCGTAGCGATTTTGCGGATTTGACTGTTTCAGGAGTGTTTCAAAACGGTATTTACGCTGCATCTATGCTAGAAGTTAGATGTGCTATGACCGGCAAGGGCAGTTGGGATACATTTTTTAATGATTATAAAAAGAAAAAATTTAGGAATTTACGTAATCATTTCTTTCCTAATTGTGTAACTCCTACCGGTGCATATAGCACTAGTAGAGATGATCAAGAAGAATCTACAGGAAAACAGAATGTCAATGATGGACCCGGCTATGCTGGATGTTGTGATATATTAGGAGTTGGGAATTTATTTACTCAAAGTTTAACAACTCAAAGTATAGTCGCAGAAACTTATGACTCTTCTGGTCAACCACAGATATGTTTAAGTGAATCTGGAACTCATTTTCATGCACCTACATATATTGAATCTGGATTAATTGGATGTGATACCAGTGGTAATCCTCAGTATAGCGGTATTGAAGTAACTGGCCAATGCCCTCCAGTATTAAAATGTGCATTCGCTAATGGACAAATTAAGGATTTTATTTTACCATTAATTTATGAACGTGTTAAAACTATTGGCGATACGCATTATGGTAAATCATGGTATGCACCAGTTCCTTATTTAAAGACTATAGAAGATTTAGACGGTAATAATCTTGTTGGCAACTTTAAACGTTCTTGGGAACTAACTGATTCAGCATATGTAGAACCATCACAATATTACGCCAAACAAATTCCACAAAGTAATATGTTTATTAGTGATGGAAAAGTATCTTCGTTTGTTAATTATGACCATAATTTTATTGGCGAAGGAGCAGGTTGGGACGAAAACTATGCCGCCGATGTTAAAAACTTGTTTAATGGTGCTAATAGGAAGATATTTAACTTTTCAGAATATAATCTTGATTCTTTATGTATCACAAAATATGGTAGCTACTCTATTTTACACGCTTCACCATCCAATATTGAAAGTCAATACAGTTTTTTACCATATGGCTATGACGCAATTTATACTAGAACTTCACTTCCGTTTAGTTCAATTGTGACCGGTCATCGGACATATTGGCAAAAATATAATGCATCTGGTCTTGGTCCAGATAGTATAACTAAGGCTGCACAAACTACAAATTCAAGCAATTTACCAGATTACAATCTTAATAATGGTCAGTGTACTCCATCAATTTGTAAGTCAATAGCAGATGGTAATCCTCCGCCATCTGGATTTTATGCTTATAGTGGCGTATTTGGTATTCCTTTAGAAACGCAGCCCAATTGGCTGGCCAATACTGTTCCAGCATTAAAAGGTTTAGAATACAGTGATAACGGTAGATTTTGTTTTCCATTTATAAAATTTACAACTGATAGAGTATTTTTACCACAACCTAAAGCTGGATTAGCACAAGGCAAAGGTTTAACTAACGTTCCTAGTGCGGACGCTTTTAAAAGATTTATAGGTGCTACGGATGTTAATGGTGGAGATCCTGATGCATGTGAGTCATGGGAAACATCTTATATTGCAGCTAGCGGTAAAGCTAGACAATATAAAATTACATCAGATGACGCTGTTGAGAATCTTCAGCCATTTAAAGTATGTGTGTCTCCTAAATCTATCAATTATGCTCAAGTATCTACAAGATATGTTTATGGACCTTGGATAACAAGTCTACCATATATTTCCTTTAGAGGTAAAATAGAATATGAGCAGGACGAATCATTAGTTCCCGAAAACTTTTTAATACCGTTGGGGTTTGGAACATTTGGATCTTATGACTTATCTCAAACTAGTGGATTAGCAGGTATGAATTTAGCCGCACAAGGTAGAGCTAATGCTATTGACGACTACTCTTTATTTGCAGTAGAAGAAGGTAGTTTTTCTATTCCGGGTGCTCCAGCTATTACTAGAATTGGTGACGGTCTTTATGGGTTGCAGCAGGTTACAGATATCAAAATTAATGTAAGTTCAGATCAAATTGATACCACATATACTTTTAAGACAATTTCTCCAAGATTTGGGAAAAATAATAGAGACATTGAGAAAAATATAACTAAAATATCTAATAAGTTGAAGAAATTTAAATTAAGGTAATGCAATGACTAAGGAACAAGCAGGTTGGTCATACAATCCAGCATCTTTGATTCTTGTAGGAGAAATTACTGAAACACTACGAGCACAAGGAAATATTACTGCTACTGGTGTTAGAATAGATGACTCTATTGATTCTCCAGTAATAGACGGGGTATATCATGAAATTCCACAGGCACAAATTGGCTTCATGCAATATAGTGAATTTGCTAATAGTGCTAAAAAATTTAATGAAATGCCTTCTACAGAAACTGCATATTCTGGAAAACATCCCTGGAATATTGTTGGTGCTACGAGTCTTGACGCGGTATTTTATCCTTATACAACTATTACTGACGAATACAGGGCCGGTAAATGGCTGCCGTATTGGACAAAACCCACCGCCTCTGATCAACCAACTTCTAATGAATTAAATCCATTTAATCCATTTAATGTATTAGATGGTATAAATCCAAAAGGTCAATACACTGTTGATAATGATCCGTGGATGGCTAGTGGTCACAATATTGCTATGGCGTTAAATTACAATCCCAAAGATTCTGGAATAACTGGCAGTGGCGGATTTGTTGGGGCAACCGGGGTATATCCTAGCGGATCTGGATCTCCTGTCGACTTTTATTTTGAAAAAGATCACTGGGCTAGACGCACGGTGGAAACTTCGGGAATTAGAGGTGTTGGATTTAAAGCACCGATGGTATTGACTGGATGGGGTTATGACATTGATGGAAACCCTGTACCATCTAGCGGTAATACATTTCACCCTGAATCCATGTATAACCCGCATTTATGGAAGTCTGGACCTGTAGATTTAAGATGGGATAATACTAGAGGTGTTTGGACCGGTGGCAATACAACAATTATTTCGCTTGTTAAGGTCACAAATACATACAATCCTCCAAACTTTTCATACGAAGTAGATAGAAGCTACAACAGGTCTCAATTCTCAAGAAATTCACCAAGTGTACAAAGAACATTCGCTGCTGATGATCCAATCTATGATGCGGAATATGTTGCTTATACTGGAAATCC
>CETU01057815.1_pt1 | contig 13217 bp, 7 predicted proteins | sample 356531 | NCBI WGS metagenome assembly CETU01 (sample SAMEA2623488, study PRJEB7988) | marine metagenome | isolation source: saline water (ENVO:00002010), including
CGGGAACATATTACATCAGCGAGTATTATCTGTATGACAAGTCTAATGGTAAGATTAGAGAACAAATCTCTCAGTCTGCTACGGATTCTGCTCTTTTCGATACTACGGTAAATATCTCTGCCGATCCAACATCGATTGCCTTTACAGCCTCGTCTATAACCGAGCAAACGTTTGGTGTATCGCTTGGAAAACTCGCCATTAATGGAGATTCATCAAACTCAGCAGTTTACACCTTCGAGATAGGAGGTAAAGACGCTAGTCTTCTTGAAATTTCTTCTTTGGGTTACTTAAGATTGAAGTCAGATGTTAAGCTGGATGCCTCTTATAAGTCTTCTCTAGATTTCACCATCAAGGCAACGGGAACAACTGGTGCAAGTAAAACTGAATCCTTCAGTGTAACTGTTAGTGAAGCAACCACTAATCAAGATGAAATTGTTTTAACACCTTCAACAGCTGTTTCAGGCTTTGCTGCAGGTGTGAATGAAAATACCGCAGGATTAACTGTAGGTACACTTTCTAGATCTGATGGTTCGACTAAGACTTACAGTCTAATTCATGGATCAGACAACTTTGAAATATCCGGTACTACACTAAAATTGAAAGACAGCGTATCGTTCAATACAGAAGCAACAGGGTCGTACTTAGTGTCTGTTCAAGACTCTGATGGAAACAAAACTCATTTTGAAGTGTCAGCTATAAATGTAAATGAAGCTCCATCAACTATTTCACTTTCTTCAGCATATATGTCAGAGGCTGTAGCTGGAATTACGGTTGGTACAATTGTACCTGGAGATCCTGATGCAGGAGACACTCATACCTATGAGCTATCAGGTACGGATGCAGGTTCTTTTGAGATAGTTAATGGTTCCTTAAAATTAAAAGACTCTGTAACCGCTACGTATTCAACCAAATCCTCGTATACAGTTACTATTAAAGCAACAGATGCTGCTGGTTTGAATTCTACCAATAACGTTACTGTCAATGTATTACCAAAATATTCAGCTTCTATTGCAGCTAAACCTGGCACAGCAGTAACCACATTACCAGCCGACGGATACAGTTCTAATGTCAGCGGAACAACTTTCACTTATTCTATAGTTGGTGGTTCTGATAGCAGTTTATTTGATATCAATGCAACAACCGGTGTACTGTCATTCAAAACGGCAAAAGCTATTGATACCCCAGAAGATTCAAGCATGGATAATGTCTATGATGTTGAAGTCTTGATGATCTCTGATACTGGTTCTTCCCAAATCGCCCAGATAGGTGTAACAGTACAAAATGATAGTGTAGCTCCAGTAATATCAGACCTTACACTAAATTATGCTGTTGATTCTGATGACTCTAAAACCACAGTAACCATTACAGGTAAGGTGTCTGATGATGCTTCAGAAGTACAAAATGGAAACATACAGATCAAAGATTCTTTCACAGGTAAGACGATGTACTTTAGTTTCGGTGAAAACGATATTAAAGACGACGGTACCTTTGCGATAAGCAGAGTCATGCAAACCAATGACCCTAACGGCACTTGGTATATACATCAACACTCAGCAACTGATTCTTCAGGCAATAGAATATCTAATGAGGTATCGGGTATCTCAAGTGCTTCCGTTACTAAAACCATTCCTAATGCACTATACAGTGCCGGCTCTTCTGACAAGAATGCTCCTGTTATTAGTGACTTAGCATTATCTTACACAACCGCAGGAGGAACTACGGATCCGACCACTCTTACCATCGAAGGTAAGGTTACTGACGTTTCTAAAGTATCTTCACTAAACGTTCAATTGAAAAATAGCTTTAATAATTCAACAATTTATAAAAGTGTCAGCACATCAGAGATAGAAGATGATGGTACCTTTAGTGTCTCTCATGTAATGGGTACCAGAGATATCAATGGCACTTGGTATATTTATCAATATTCTGCTACTGACGAATACGGTAACAGAATTAGTAATGAAATTACTGGACTCAGCTCAGCACCGACTGCTTCAACCGCTACGGATGTACCAAATCCTCTTTATTTGGGCTCTGCAGATAAAGAAGCTCCGGTTATGTCGAATTTAGCTATTTCATCCAATGTCTCGGATGTTACTGGTAAAACTACTGTTTTCATCAGTGGGCAGGTAAGTGATGCTTTGAATGCTGTCGATAACTTTAATGTGCAAATTAAGCATGCCAAATCAGGTAACACGAAATATCTAAGCGGCAATAAAGACAGTATAGGAGAAAATGGCTTATTCACTTTGAGTGCAACATTGGAGTCAAATGATCCTAATGGTACTTGGTATATATATCAATACTCTGCAACAGATGCTGCTAACAATAGACTGTCCAATGAAATATCCGGCCTATCTTCAGCTGTTGATAGTATTTCTATGGTTAATTCTCTCTACAGCGGAAGTGAAGGGGGCGATCTGGCTTCAGGTATTGACACAACTGCACCAGCTTTATCAAACGTTACGTTAAGTGTTGTTGATATAGACGGTGTTAAGCACATGAAAATTTCAGCAGATGTTGCTAACGATCCTCAAGATACGACTTGGAACTACGGTTACGTTAGAGTGAATAATATTGATGTGCCATCACAAAGCTCTTTCAATATCCACTTTACCGATGACTCTAGCAATGGTGAAACTGAGGATGATGGAACATTCACTGGATTCTATAATCTGGAATCCAACAGTAAGGCACCAGGAACTTACATCATTACTTACGTTAATGCAGAAGATGATACGGGCAATAGAACGCAAATATCTAGTGATAATATCGGAGTAAGTATCTACGGAGACTCTGGAACAACTACCGTTGCAAATGCTCCTACAGCTATAACGCTAACTAGTACCTCTGTTAATGAAGAGACTCTAGGTATAACTGTTGGCAAGATCCAAGTTAACGGTTCTGATGCTGGTTCACTCTATAGCTTCACTATCGGTGGTGATGATGCTTCATTGCTTGAAGTTTCTTCACTGGGTTATCTAAAACTTAAAACCAACTCTAAACTTGACTACGAAACTGATCAGAAACTCAACTTTACGCTTACTGCTAAAAATGAGTTGAACGAAAGTAAAACGACTTCTTTCAGCTTGGATGTAAATGATACTTCTGAATTAGTAAGTTCCTCAATTAGCTTAGGTCTTGATGCGACTCCTTTCTTGGATATCTCTGGATTCAATGGTTCAGACTTGAATGCTCCAGGAGAATCTGGGGGTAACATAAGAGAAGGAAAAATAGATCAAGATATTCTAATGAACCTAGGTATAGAGATTGAAGGCAAAAATGACAAAGACATCTCGGTTGAAGAAATAAGTACCAATACAGATATTCCAACTCATCAGTTGATAGAAAACAATGACGATGATTTATCGGAACTCTTAGAGATAATGAATCAAGGTTCGAGTGTAACTCAACTAGATGACCTGGAAGACTATCTCATAGCTAACGATGTAATCTAAAGTAAAAGCCTATGAATAAAATTAAACATTTTGTCATAGGTTCTATCTTGGGTTTTGCAATGCAAGTACATGCAAATAATATTTCATTCTTAAATGATGTGCTCCCGGAGTCTGCAAGAAAAAACTTTGAACTTTCTATTTCTCATGCCAAATTTGATGATAACCTGGATCTGCTTGATTATACCGATAAGCTCTCTGGTACAAGACCTAAATCAGCTACGATAGATGAATGGTCTCTTTCCTATCGAATAAAAGATAAATTTAAGATCACATTGGCTAATGATGAAAGTGAAGCTTCAGCCATCAGAAATAGTATTCCCAAACAACTCGAAACATTTAGCCAAACTGACTATATGTCCTTTTCGTATTTACATACTGGTGAGTATCACACTTATGAATTTGAAATTTTTTCTAAAGAAACAGAGCAAGACGATGTCACCATAGACTGCTATCAATCAGGTAATGTCGTTATTGGAGGATCCTGTGCTGAGGCAGATGTAAAACTCTTAGATTCAGAGGTTTATAAATCTACCGGTGAAAGGGTGTATTTGCCTGTGCTTCAGACAACAGGTGAATCGGATGCTTATGGTTTTAATCTCAGAATCAAGAATAAAGTAAATCATAATTTGAATATATACCACACGGTGAGTGTGACAGAAGAAGAGGTCAGTTTAAATTTTGTTTCCCCAATCTTATATACAACAGATTCTTTTTTGAGAGGAATTAGGATAAACGGTGTTAAAACCGGAGATCTGCTTGATAGCTTTAGAGACGAACTTCCGCAACAAACTCCCTGGAAGGAAAGAATATATAAATATTCAGCAAATCTAACTTATGGTTTAACGGAAAGTATTGCGCTGACATCAAGACTATCTTTAGTTCAAGTTTCAAGATCAAATTATGAACCAAATCCTAACAAAGAGGATTATGACAGTAATCAATTGCTGGACTTAGGATTTTTTTACGAACCTCAGGATAATTTTTTGATTTATGGAAGAGTTTCATTGTCGACCAGTTATCTAGTTGGAGTCACGCCTATTGCATATAACCGAAAATCAAACCATCTATTTGACCATCCTTTTGGACAGCTCTATATTGGCACCTTAATACGCTTTTAAAACTTATGTTAAGAAAATTTATTGCAGTAATGGCAATTTCTGTACTTGCTTTACAGATGATGGCTGAAGAGGATTTACTCCTAAGTAGGTCTATGAATGCAGATGAATTTAACGATTTCAAAGAAAGAGTAGGGATTGCTGTAGCCAACCACCCCAGTTACAAATCTTCTGAGGCTTCTTTAAGAGCTGCTTATGCTCAAATCAAAGGAACGAAGTCTGCATTAATGCCACAAATTCAACTTATCTTGGATAGCAAAAATGCAGTTTCTAGAAAATATGCTAATGACCCTACTAATTTTGTGGAACGATCAAGATCCGATCATAAAACCAATGCAAGATTTACTCTAAATCAACTTTTGTATGATTTTGGAGCAACTCAATATGAAATTTCTAGATCTGAAGCCCTCTCTAAGGCATCTAGAGCAGAACTCTCCAATACCATACAAGAGCTTCTTTATGCATCAATTAGAAGCTATATAGATGTAGCCTCGTATAGAACATTCCAAGATGTTGTGGAATCGTCTTACAAGAGGCACCAAATCATTAAAGAAAGAATTGAACAACGAGTTAATAGTGGAATGGCTGCTGGTAGGGAATTAAGTAGGGCACAGGCTAGGGAGGCAGAAGCACTAGCAAAACTGACCTCAGTTAGACAAAATCTAGGGGTAGCTATTTCAAGATTTAGAATTTATTTCCCAGAAGGGGATTTACCTGAAAAGCTTCCGTCTTATCCATCTTCTCTTAACGATAGAAATCTTAATGAATCTCGAGATGCAATGTTTGCCAATAATCCAAACATCCTTCAGGCTAATGAAGAATTTATTGCCTCCACTTACAAAACTAAAAGCACTGATGCTTCAAGCCTCCCAAGATTAGACTTAGAATTAACAAAAACGCACTACAACATCACAAAAGAGTCAGATGAATTTGATACATTCGCCGGAATAAATTTATCTTATGATATTTATAATGGCGGTAGGAGTGAGGCTTTTAAAGAACAATCAAGGGCAGAAGAAGAGGCTTCTCTTAATTCTAGAGACGCTTTAATTCAATCCTTACTTGCAGAACTGAAAGAATCTCTTAGGAATCTCAAACTGTTGCCTGAGCGTTTAGAGGCATACAAAAATGCTTATGTAGCCAATAAACAATCTCAATTCTATGCAGAAAAAGAATTTGAGAGTTCTAATGCTTTACTTTTAGATTTACTACAAACAGAAAGAGATTTTCTTGATGCATCTGAGTCTCTTATAGAAACATTTAGAACAGCCGAAATTCAAAAATATACCTATTTACAACTTACTGGTGAATTGGGTCAAACCTTTGAGGTTATACTGCAGTAATGAAAAGAATCGATCATTGGTTTTGGTCAGCGTTTTTAGAGCATAAGTCTATTTATACAAAAGTTATGCTTGCAGCGACTATGGTCAATTTTATGTCTGTAGGGAGTTCTATTTTCATAATGGTTGTATACGACAGAGTAGTCCCCAATTCAGCATACGAATCTTTATATGCTCTGACAATGGGTATGGCATTAATCATAATTTTTGACTACATATTGAAAATGTTAAGAGCTTATTTCATTGATTATGCGGGCGAGTTTGTAGACAAGAAAGTCGGTAACACAATTTTTGATAGGCTACTTCAAGCGCCGACAACAGTAGTCACAGGACCGGTTGGAGCAACAGCCAATACTTTTAAAGAGTTTGATCAAGTTAGAGATTTTTTCACATCTGCCACATTATCTCTGGTAGTAGATATACCTTTTATTTTCATTTTTATCTTTGTCATATACCTGATTTCAGGTCCTTTAGCAGTAATACCTCTTATAGCAGTCCCGGTTGTCCTTGTTATTGGAATTGCAATACAACCCTTTTTAGCAAGAGTCAGTACTGAAATTGGATCCCATAATGAAGAAAAACAGTCTGTACTTGTAGAAACTATAGGAGCTATTGAATCTGTAAAAGTTTTGGGTGGCGGTAATCTTGTTAAAGAAAGATGGGAGAAAGCAGCCACGGAACATTCAACGTCTAGTCGAATTTCCAGATCTTTGGCTTCAATCGCCGTTAATGCAGCCCAATCTGCACAACAAATCTGTCTGGTAAGTATCGTTTTCTATGGTGTATTCTTAGTAGGAGATGGAACAGTCAGTATGGGTGCCATGGTCGCAGCTGTTTTACTATCTTCAAGAACTCTAGCTCCTTTAGCTCAAATTGCAAACCTATTTGGACGTTTTAATAATGCAAGAACTGCTTACTACAGGTTATCTGAATTTATGGAAGAAACGAAAGAACTGGATCAAAAGGAAAAGGATAATTCTACTGTGAGACGTCCAGAACTGAATGATCTTGAGTTCAAATCTTTGTCTTTTCGATATCCTGGTAAACAGGTAGATACTCTTGAGCAGCTTAACCTTAAAGTTAATAAAGGCGAGAAAATAGCTATTCTGGGTAGGAACGGTTCTGGCAAAACAACTGTCATTAAATTAGCTTCAGGGCTGTTTCAGGCTACGGATGGTCTTGTAATGTATGATGGCATAGATACTCAACAAATTAATAATGAGGATCTTTCTAGATCTATCGGAATTGTTCTTCAAGATGTTCAGTTATTTTCAGGATCTGTATACGAAAACATAACCATGGGCAGAGAGGCCATCACAATGGAAGACGTTGTAGAAGCCTCTAAAATTTCTGGGTTAGATGAGTTTTTAGGAAAAATGCCTGGAGGCTATGAGTTGGTACTTCAAGATAAGGGTAATGGATTATCCGGTGGTCAAAAACAAGCCATTGCCATAACTCGCGCAATAGTTCACAAGCCTTCACACTTTATTTTAGATGAACCAACATCAGCCATGGATATGAATTCAGAACTCAACTTTATAAATAACTTTAAAGACGTGGTTAAGGACTCTACTCTTATTGTTGTTTCTCACCGTATGCCCTTACTAAATTTAGTGGATAGAGTTTTGGTTATGAATGAAGGTAAGATTGTAGAAGATGGACCTAGAGAAGAAGTTTTAGAGAAATTACAACCTAAAAATTAATCATGGCAGATAAACCCTTTCTTAGAAACTTGTTGGATACTCCAAAAGCTGATTTTCTTTTATACACAATTACTTCTTTCTTTGTGTTGTTTTTTATTTGGGCATCTATCTCTGAATTGGAAGAAGTGACCAGAGGTAATGGCAAGGTCATAGCCTCAAGTAAAGTGCAAATTATTCAAAATTTAGAAGGCGGAATTGTTAAAGATATTTTTGTAAAAACAGGGCAGAGAGTTGAGGAAGGTCAACCCTTAGTGAAGCTTGTTGATACGCAGTTCAGGGGTGATTTAAATTCAGCTAAACAGCAAGTAGCATCTCTAGAAGAATCGATAAATCTTTTAAATGAGGAATTTGAAATATTAGAACCTTTGGTTGAATCTGGAGTAGAACCAAGAATCAATCTCATAAGGCTTAAACAAAGAATATCTAGCGCCAATTCTGAATTCGATTCTCTAAACGATCAAATACCAAACTTACAGGATAAGTTAGCAAGAACAGAAGTAGTTGCTCCCAAAGATGGAATTGTTAACCGAGTGTTGGTGACTACTGCTGGAGGTGTTGTACAACCGGGTAACCCAATAATAGAGATGATTCCTATTGATGATGAATTAATACTAGAAGTTGAAGTGGCTCCAACCGATATCGCATATGTCATAAAAGATCAAAAGGCTATAGTCCAGTTGAGTGCGTTTGATTTTAATGTTTACGGAAGCTTGGAAGGCGTAGTTCTTAATGTAAGCGCTGATACAATTAAAAAAGAAGATGGGACGACTTGGTACATTTGTCTAGTCAGCATTCCTATTGACGGAGTCACCACCATGTCTAGAAAGCTAGAAATTCTTCCTGGTATGCAGGCCACAGTTAATATAGTCAGTGGAAGCAAGACTATTCTTCAATACCTATTGCAACCCTTCACAAACATAAAGAGTAAAGCTTTTAGAGAAAGGTAATGAAAACCTTTTTTCAAATATCTGCTTACCTACTTTTTAGCTCATTGATTTTTACAAAAGAATATGAAATCACTGTTCTTGCAACAAATACAGCTAATTTTGGTGGAATAGGAGAATGGAGTTTCTCAGCCTTACTTGAGAGTGATAATGAGAAAATCTTATTTGATACAGGTTTCGATGAAAACACCGTTCTTCATAATGCAACTTTATTAAAAAAAGACTTAAGTAAAGTAGAAAAGGTTATCTTAAGTCATTTTCATGGAGACCATACAGGCGGCTTGATAAAACTCAGAGAAACCTACAAAGATATTAATCCAAAAGCATTTACTCAAGTTTATGTTGCTGATGGTTTTTTTGAACAAAGATTTGATGTAAATGGAAATCTAAGAGGTTTTATTGGTGGCTTTAATGAAGTTGATAACTTCTTAGCCAACACGAAAAGGTTAGGCATACAGTTTATTGTTTTAGATTCTCCTAAAGAAATTGCGCCGAATTTATATTTATCTGGACCCGTAGAGAGGGTTCATGAAAGGGTTGTTGTTTCGCCTGGATTCTACTTGAAAAAGAACGGAATATTGGAGCCAGATTTAGTTAAAGATGATCAATCCCTAGGCATAATTACACCTGAAGGTTGGTACATGATGTCAGGATGTGGTCATGCCGGCATGATAAATACTGCCCAAAAATTTACAAAAATAAAGGATCTAAATGTTGTAGGTGCCATCGGTGGTTTTCATTTGTTTAGATCGTCTAAGGAAGTTGTCACGAATACCGCAAGAGCTTTAAAAAATTTTGGTTTAAAGCAATTAGTTGGAGGTCACTGTACAGGTATCCATGAGGCCAGAACAATTGCAGATATAGTTAATATTAGTGACTCTAATCTGTCTCACGGTGCTATTGGCACTATAGTTACTAAGGATTTAGAAATAATTAGAAGTTCTGTTGAGTAATTTATATAGATTTTAGTTGAACGGCATAAAACTAGATGCCTTTAGCAAAATCAGTAAGTTGATTTTTTAATGAATCATTATTTAAATGAAATCTATCTACTTCCATGTCCCAGTTAGAACCCTTGAACTGATTAAATCCAGAAGAAAACCATAATTCTTGCTCATAATTTAATTCTTTTTGTTCGAACATGTAAGCATTCAGTAACCAAGTTCTTATATCTATATTGACTATATCTTTATTTAATTTTTGACATTGATCAAAGTCATTTTTTAAGAAATAGGCTAAGAAAAGGGCGGCTAAACGTCTATCACTAGTAGTTTGACCTTGAGGTATAGGGTCTAATTCGTAGGCTTTTTCAAGGTACTCAATTCCTTTTTCAAGCTCATTGACTCTCAAAAGCGCCTCCCCATATACAGATATAACTCTAGGATCATTTGGGTTCATGCTGGTAGCCTTATGGCCACTAATTTTTGACTTTTCAAAATCATGCATGGACAGATAAACTTCAGCCTGCATTCTATGACATTCAAAATCATTCGGGTCTACTTCAAGAGCTTTGTCCAAGAGCCCTAAGAGTTCTCCAACTTTCTCATCTGTCATATCGCAATAGCCTCTACCCAAAGCTTGGCCTATGACACACGCTTTCCAGGCATATGCTTGGGCATTATTTGCATCTATTTGAATAGCTTGATCGAGGTCCTTCATAGCTTCATCATTAGCTTCTTTAGTAAATTTATGATGATTATCTTTACCTTTTAGCAAATATTCATAAGAAGTCATATTCTCTGTAGGCTTTCTGTGGGCTCTTTTAAGACTTGAAATTTCTATACCGCCTATTAATGCTATGGTTATTTTTCGAACAATCTCATCTTGTATATCAAATATATCCTCTTTCACTCGATCATACTTATTACTCCAAATCACATTTCCTTCAGGTGTTTCAGATAATTCAACTGATATTCTTATCCTATCTTCAACAGCTCTAATGCTACCTGAGACTATATAATCCAATTCGTAGTCATCTCGATATTGTTTATGAGTAAGGTTTTCTTCTCTTAGATTAAAACAAGTTTGCCTAGATACAATTTCAATTTCGCTAATCATGGAAAACTCAGTGATCAAGTCTTCAACTATGCCGTCAACTAAAAATGCGCCGTCATCATCCTTGTTAAGATTTGTAAAAGGTATTACGGCTATTTTAAGCTTGTAGTCTCCTGATGCAGTTACATGCTTCGTAATATATTGATCGTCTTCCCCCTTAGAGCCACCATAGAAATATGCTACCGAAAGAGTTGCGGGAAATCCTAAACCTACAATTACAAAAAGAAACTGCATAACTGTTGCTTCGCTAACACCAAATATTGATTCTGCAGGAAAAGTATTAAAAAAAACTGGTGCAAGTTGTATTAAGGCAATACCTCCCACTAAATAAGCAGCGGCAGTTTTGCTAATCTTTTGTACGATTTCTCTTAACAACATCACTTAAAATCTTATACTAAGACTAAAGTTATTAGGAGCATTAAATGAATAAATTTTGTATTGTCTTATTTACTATTGCTTGTCTTACTAGCTGCTCTAGCGAAGATGACTATCAATTGGAATCCTTCGTAGAGGGAGCAAAAATAGCGGGTGTAAATGGAATGCACTTTGGTCCAGATGGATATTTATATGCTGCTTCTGTGACTGGATCAGATATATCTGTTATCGATACAGAGAATCAATCTATTATTAAAAGATATGGTTTAACAGAAGGGGTAATAGGTCCAGACGACGTTGCTTTTAACTCAAAGGGAGAATTCTATTGGACATCTATTCTTACCGGAGAGGTAGCAGGTTTTGATCTAAATGGTAATAAAGTTATAGCAGGCAACCCTGGACCCGGAGTAAATCCTATTACTTTTTCTGATGATGATAGATTGTTTGTAGCTCAATGCTTTTTTGATAATGGGGTTTTTGAATTGGATCCTAGCGGAACAAATCCTCCAAGGACAATATTCAATGAATTAGGACAATTTTGTGGATTAAATGGCATGGATTGGGGTCCCGATGGACGTTTATATGGACCCAGATGGTTCAACAACGAAGTGATTAGTGTTGATGTTGATAGTGGAGATTTGCGCGTTGAAGCTAAGGGCTTCACCGTTCCTGCTGCTGTCAAATTTAATTCAGAGGGTCAGTTGTTCGTTTTAGATACAGGCGCTGGAAAAGTTATTAAAGTTGAAGATGGAAATAATATTGATTTTGCAATAGTAGAAACAGGCCTAGACAACCTAGCTTTTAATGCCAAGGACGAACTGTTTGTTTCAAGCTACTCAGAAGGATATATTTTAAAAGTCTCAGAAAACTCTATTGAAGCAGTTCTGCCTGGAGGTATATCTCACGCTGGTGGCATAGCGGTTTTAGAAAATGATATCGTTGTTGCTGATATACAATCTGTTAAGGCTTACAGTACAACAAATGGAGATGAAAGCTGGAATTATAGAAATACTTTTAGGGTTTCGCCAATGGGTGCAAATACTGCAGTTTCAATCTTTAAAGATAATTTAATACTTACTAGTTGGCTTGATGGTCATGTCAAAATAATGAGGCCAGATACGGGTGAAATAATTGAAAGCTTGGACAATTTAAATATGCCAATTTCTGCGACACCTTTTAAAAATCAAATTGCTGTGGCTCTTCATGGAGATAAGACAGTAACTTTATTCAATCTACAAGATAAGACATCAAGTGTTTTGTCTGAAGGGTTTTCAGCACCCACTCATCTCATAAACTACGAAGGTAATCTTCTTTTATCTGATAAAAGCGAAGGAAAGCTTTATCAAATCGATGACAAAGGAAATAAAGAAGTTGCATTTGAAGGCTTACATTCCCCAGAAGGTTTAGCTGTTCAAGGAAATATAATTTACGTCTTTGAAGGAGATACCGGTGAAATTAAAAAAATAGAAAATGATGTCGTGACCACATTGGCAACTTTACAAGCAGGAAGCCAACCTCAATCTGAACTGCATCCTCCATCAGTTGTTTTTAATGGTTTGGCGATAAAAGACAACTATTTATATGTATCTGGCGAAATGGAAAGAGCCCTTTTTAGAATAAAAATTTAAAAATAGAGACATTTTGGCGAAGATGAATTAATCTAAATCAAAAAGTTGGAGATAATTATGAAATCATTAAAATTTTTACTTTTGGGTGTGTTACTAAATGCTTCCTTTCTAATAAAGTCAGAAGTGGCTGAAGTTTTTAGCTGGAAAGCTAATCCTGGAAAAACTGCTGCAATGATCGAGAATATGGCTGAAGCGGCAGGTATTCAAAGGGCTTTGGGCGCTCATGTAACAATAAATCAATTAGATGTTGGATCACAACAGCAAATTGATTATGTTATTCGATTTGATTCTTTAGAAGAGTGGGGTGCATCAAGAGATAAACTCCAAGCTAGTGAAGAATGGAACAGTTTCTTGGCAAGAATAGGTTCAGATCCTAGTGGAACTCTTGAACTTAGTTTTGCTGCAGCTAACCTAGATCCAAATACAAAATCGTCTAGTTTTCCAAATTCTGGGGTTTATGGCGTATGGGTTTGGGAGGTAGCAAATGGAAGATTACCAGAAGTCCTTGAAAACTTTGCCAAAGCTAAAGTTATCCATGAAAAGTTGGGTGCAAGGGTAGAGTATTATTCTGAAGGACTTGGTCTATCTAACACACTGCA
>CETU01021904.1_pt1 | contig 13215 bp, 4 predicted proteins | sample 356531 | NCBI WGS metagenome assembly CETU01 (sample SAMEA2623488, study PRJEB7988) | marine metagenome | isolation source: saline water (ENVO:00002010), including
GCAAACGTATCAGCAGGTCCATAATTATACCAGTGACCTATATGAAGTTTATCCCCAGATGGGTAACTAAACATAGTCAGACAATATTTTTTATTTTTATTGTCTGATTGATTGAAATCAAAATCTGGATTTTTTTCCCAGAGCTTCTGCCACTTCTTTTCTATCTTTTTAAAATCGTATTCCATTAAAGTTTTAAATTAAGTAAAAGTTGTAAAGATTATAATTATATACAACTTACATCAAATATTTAAAAATAAATTCTGTTTTAAAATATATGCTTAAAATTTACTATTATATATATGTATATATTATAAAATAATAAGAACAATAAATAAATATTTATGGAAGATTTTAATCAATTATTTGATGACCACTTATTTAATATAGATAAAGCAGATAGCAAAACCATTAAACTTAAAGAAGGTGAAAGGAGAATGGTTTCGATATTATTTGCTGATATTAAAGGCTTTACTGCGTTATCTGAAAAACTCGATCATGAAGAGGTTCAATCATTAATGGATCAATTAATGAAAATATTTTCACATAGCGTAGATATTCACGGTGGCTATGTTGATAAATACACTGGGGACCAAATTATGGCACTTTTTGGTGCTAAAAAGGCAAGTGAAGTTGATACTCAAAGGGCTATAAACACAGCCCTTGATATGCTTCAAAAATTAAAAAAGTTTAATTCAATTTTAAATAACTCCCCAAAATACAAATCTTTAAATATTGATTTTTCTATTCGAGTAGGAATAAATACAGGCATGGTTACTACAGGCGCTATTGGCAAAGAACGTGAAGGAGATTATACTGTATACGGTGATAGCGTTAATCTTGCTGCACGAATGGAGTCAAATGCGCCTATTAATTCAATTATGATACCAGAAAATACAATGAATCTTGTTGAAAATTATTTTGAATTCAAAGACCATGGAGATATCAAGGTTAAAGGCAAAAAAGACAAAATATCAGTATTTATTGTTGAATCAAAGAAAGATTTAAGTATTTCCCATACCACGCCTTTTATTGGTAGAGAAGTAGAAATACAAAAGCTAAATGAAACATACAACAGCTGTATAGAAAACTTAAGCAATACATCATTTAATAAGATTAATATAATATCATCAGTAGCTGATGCAGGTACAGGAAAATCTCGCCTTGTGTATGAGTTCTTGAATAATAATAATAAAATCAAAGATAAAAACACATACTCAATCGGACACTCTTCCAATGTGTCATCTCAACCTTACTTTTTATTTATAACACTTTTAAAAGATATATTTAAAATTTCAGAATTAGATAATAATGAGGAAATCAGAAATAAAATTGACATAAAAATTACTGAAATCGAATCTAAAACTAATAAAAAATTAAACGATCATACGCCTTTTATAGGCTTCTTACTAGGCGTTAAATATGATGATAGTCGATTAGAAAATAGAGAAGAAATAAAAAACAATATCAATATAGCGATTAGAAGCCTTCTAGAGAATATTTGCGAAAATTCAAACAGATTAAAAATACCACATATTTTTGTTTTAGATGATTTACACTGGATAGACAGCATGTCTCTTGAATTATTATATTTTATTATCTCAACATTTGACTATAATAGCAAAAAATCTAATAAAAACAGCTATTATCCTTTATTTATCTTGACATTTAGAACTCACTACTCATTACCAGAAAAAATAATCAATGAAGTTAACTATACACAAATAGATCTAAAACCATTAACAAAAGAAGACTCCCTATTATTAATCAATTATCTAAGCAAAGATAAAGATATAAATGAAGATAAAAGAACTGAATTATTTGAAAAATCAAAAGGAAATCCTTTTTTTATAGAAGAGTGGATTAATTTGATAAAAGAAAAAGAAACTTTTTCTGAAGTGCTTGAAGAAAGCAGAGGAATAAGTGAATATGCAATACCTAACAGTATCAATGCTTTGATTTTAGCAAGAATTGATAATTTAAATAAAAACCTAAAGACTCTGTTGCAAAAAGCAACAATTATTGGAGAAGACTTTTTTTTACAAATCTTATCAAAATTAGAAGAAAAACTAGGCTTTGATAAAAAAATTGAAGAACCTATACATGATTTAGAGAATGAAAACTTTATTCAACATTTTATAAATCAATTAGACCACTACAAATTTAAACATATCTTAACGAGAGATGTTGCATACAGCACTATTCTTAAATCAAATAAAAAAATTCTTCATAAATCAGTTGCTGAAGTCATCGAAGATAACTTCAGTGATAAATTAGAAATTTTTTATTTCGATTTAGCTGTCCATTACGATATGTCCGGCAATGATGAAAAAGCTATTAAATACTTATTGCTCGCAGGTAAAAAAAGTTTTTTTATACACAACTATAGTCAATCAAAACAATGCTTTGAACGAGTTATAAACATTATCGATACTAATATAAACAATAATGTATATAAAGAAAATGATCAAGAACAGTTGAACAACTTTTATGAAAGTAAATTATTTATTGGCAAAATATTACTATCAACAGGCAAATGGGATGAATCATTACAAGTTTTAAATGAAATAAAATCAAATAATAATAAAATATCTACTAAAACATACCAAAACACTTTATTTGCAATAGGTCAACTACACTCATTCAAACGTAATATAAAAAAAGCAGTTGAACATTTCAAGATATCACTAGAATTATCTAAAAAGAATAATGATAAAATAATGGAAGCACTTTCCATAGGCGAACTTGCAAGTTCTGCTCTTGATTCTGGTCAAACTCAAGCAGCTCTTAAAGGCTTTGAAAAGGAGCTTGATATATTTGAGCAAATTAAATCAGAAACAAATATATCTATAGCATTTGGACATCTTGGACAATATTATTTTCAGAATGGCGACATGAAAACTGCAATGACCTTTTTTAAGAAAAAATATAAAATATGCTCAAAGAATGACTCAAAACAACAAATTCTAATAGCTCTAGGAAATATATCGTTAATACATAATATTTGTGGAGAATTCAATAAGTCTCTTAAAATATTAGATGAAGTTCTTTCTATTTCTAAAAATATAAATGATTTAAGAAATCAATCTCTAACTTATGGCAATAGAGGAATTATTTATAAAAACTTAGGAGAATATGAATCGTCATTAGAAAATTATTACATGCAACAAGAAATAAGTGAAAAAATGAAAGATGATTTTTCCAAATCCAATGCATTAGATGGAATAGGTTTGGTTTATAAAAAAATGAAAGAATTTGAAAAATCAGAAGAAATGTTTAAAAAAAGTATAGATTTGAAAATTAAAATAAACGACCTCAATGGCCATGCAACTTCTTTAAATAATTTAGCAGAATCTCTTCTTTTTATGGGAAAACTAGAACAGGCTGAAAATAATTTTAATGAAGCTTTAAAAATTTTTAAACAAATTGAAAATCATAGAGCTTTTAATATATGTTCATGTGAATTTTCTAAACTCATGATTATCAATGACAAAACTAATGATGCTATTGATACTTTGTCTAAATCAATAAAATACTTTCTAGAAATTAATGATAGACCATCTATAAACAGCTATCTTCCCCTTTTTATCAAGGCATCAAGATTATCTAATAATAATCATCAAAAAGAACTTTTAGAAAAAGTATCTAATTCTATAAATGATTACAATACTGATTACGAAATAGAAATGGGAATAAATTACCTTTTAGAATACAAAGATGATAAAAAGTTAAGAGAAATACTTAAGAATCAAAAATTATCAGACTTTCAAGCAGGATACATTCATTATAATATAGGAGGAATTTTAAAAGACGATAATGAAATGATAATTTCAAAAAAATTACTTCAAAAAGAATATAAAAAATATAATGATTTTAATTGCAAATATTACATAGATAAACTAAAGTGATTAAAATCACTTCACTCCCCTTCAATTCTTGCATATAAATATTTTTAGAATTATCTTTTGATATAAATTTACTAATTATTCATTGCGGAGGAATAATGAAAAAAAGAATTATTTTTTTATTTTTAACCATATCCCTATTATTTAATCAATCAATTGAAAATTTAACTGTAGAGCAATTAAGAGATGGCTCAAGACTTATCGAAGTGAAATATGACTTAATTGATTCTACCTTTCCATCATTTACTGTAGAAGTTGAGATAAGTATTGATGAAAGTGATTTTATTTTAGTTGAAGACAATCTGTTGTCTGGTGATATTGGAGATAATGTATTACCTGGACAAGATAGAGTTTTCTATATTCAGGCTCCAGATGAAACATATAGTCAAAATGTTATTATCAAACTTAAAGCATCTGCTTCAATGGTAACAAGCGAGCTACCATTTATAATGATTGCAATATCATCTGTTGAAGGAGTTTCTTCATATCAAGGTGAATCTATTGCATACACTTATGAAATAATGCAAAATGAATTAACAAATGCAGAGCTAGTAACTTTCTTAGAAACCTATGATTTTGAACTGACGGATGGAGAGCCGATTTATAACTGTGGAGAATTTTCAGAATATTATAAACCATATAATGATAGTAATCAAAATGAATACTTTGAGTGCGATGATCCTAGCTCATTAAATTATTTATCAGATGCACCCTGTGTATATGATTACCAAGTTGGATGCACTGACCCCTATGCTTTTAACTTCACACCAGAATCAATGTATTATGACTGTTCTTGTATTTATCCAAATAGTTCATATACTTATAGTGATGAAGGTTCTCAAAATTGCAATTGGTCAAATATTGGCTACCAAGAAGGTGGTACTTCAGAATTTTACTATATTGATATTGATGGCGATGGAGTATCTGAGTTCATGGTAACAAATGGCTCAAAAATTGTTCTTGAAGCATGCGGAAATCCTGATGCGCCAAATTATCCCTTAGAAATTGTTAATTTTTTCCAAAATAGTGGTATTAGTTCAAACTGTGTCGAAATTGAAGACAATGAAAACTGTGACTACAGTTGCAATAATGATTATCTAGGAAACATTCCTGAAGATAACAATTCTGATTCAGCTGGATCTATAAATATAAATGAATTTTCTAATCAAGCTATTTCTTTTCAAGGTTCTTCATTTGTTATTGAATCAGGCTTAGGTACTTACCCCGCAATATTTAATTATGAAAACTGCGTAGATGGCGTAATTGTTTCTCTTTTAATTGATTATTATGGATTAAGAATTCCATCTGGAGCAGAATGGACAAAAGCAGCAAGATATGATAATGATAGATGCTGGCCATGGCTTGAAGGTGATTGCGAACAAATAGCTAATGATTATTGCAGTTCAATATATACGTGTATGACTGATGAAGAATTTGAAGAATGTGAGCAAACTGCAGATGATTTGTTTCTAGAATGTCAATTATCATGTAATGATAATAATACTGGACAACCTGTAGATTGTAGCCAATATGATGAATCATCATGCTCTTCCAATTCTCAATGTAACTGGATTTCAGAATATAATTATTGTATGGACTCTTGCAGTGAATGTATGAATATGAATTCAATGTTATGTCAAGGTGATCCTTGTGCTAATAGCGACTGCCCATGCTGCGATGAGTGTTCACAAGGCGTAGATATGGACGGAATGATGGAATGCATGAATGAATGTGGCGATAACTATGGAAACACATACGACTATTGTAATGGTGAAGAAGTCAATGAATGCAAGTATTGCAAAGATGAAAATCAAAACTGCGAATCCTTATCTTTTGAACAATTAGAGGCAATCTTAGATAACTCAAACTATGATGATAATGATAATGATGGAATAATGACAAGCGATGAGGATAGACATGGTTTATTTAGATATATTTATTCAAATAAATTTTTCTACTATCATGAAAACAATTACAGCCCAGGAAATTCAGAAAATTCTTTAAATATTACAAGTATTTCTCAATTTCCGGAAGGCATATCGCCTTTTGGCTTGTATGATATGATTGGGAATGCACCCGAAATTGTTAAACATGCTGATGATTTATGGCTTGTTGGAACAACACCAACAGCTGAATATATTGGCAGTTTTTGTGAAAATAATAATAATATGTTTGATATGGATAATTATAGATCACATGCTAAATCATTAAAAGTGAATGATGGAGATAATAATTATTTTAATCTATATGCATTAAGATTATCAAGAACTGTACAGCAATAAAATATTTCTACCAGGTAATATGAATATTAAAAAATATATATTATTTTTATTGTTTTCTATTTTCTTTTCTGAAGATGTTGAGATAGTTATTTTATCAAGCGCCTTTACAATTGATACAGTAAATCCTGAAATAACTATTTTAACACCTAACCATGGAGATGTTTTTGGAGCGAACGAGCAAATAATTGTTACCTGGGATGCCACGGATGATAGCCCTACTTCTCAACCCATGACATTAAACGTATCTGCTTTCTTAGATAATCCCTATTTTGAACTTGCATCAAATTTTGCAAATACAGGGCAAATACAACTTAATGTTCCTGAAAATTTAAATACCTTATTTGCATCAATAAGGTTAGATATTAGAGATTATTATGGAAATATATCATTTGCTTATTCAAATGGATATTTCACACTTGGTAATCCAAATCTTAATAACTACAATATGACTGAAGAAAATATAACTATAGAAACTCAAAGCAATTCTTTTACTATTGATACCAAGGCTCCTATTGTTAACTGGATTTTTCCAAATGAATCTACATCTTTTGACCCAATGCAAGGACAGGTAGTAAGGTGGGATGCCTATGATGATGATTTAAACAATAATAGTATAGAACTATCATTTATCGATGGTGGTCAAGACTACTATTTACTTGCAGATAGTTTAAGTAATAATGGATTAAATTTTATTACATTGCCAAACATTATCACCACCCTAGGCCAATTCAAAGTAAGCGCAACAGATAATTATGGAAACACAAACTATGATTTATCTGATAACTATATGTTTATTGGAACAGATAACATAGAAATTGAAGATGAAAGTGTTGCAATTGAAGCCATCTCTTCTCCATTTATTATAGATACAAAAATTCCTACTTTTGAATTAATAAATGAAACTGACTACTTTTTTCCAAACGGAGGTGAAGTTATAGAAAATTATAACGCTCTTCAGCTTGATTGGAACTGCTATGATGAAAGTTTTGAAAATGGAATGGTTGAAGTTTCACTGGGGTACTTATTAGGCGGTTGGTATACAGTAATTGATACATTTCATCATTCTAGTATATATGCTCCCAATACTGATTTATCTTTAAATGGAATTGTAGATAACACTATATGGGCAAGACTTATATTTACATCTATTGATGATTATGGAAATAGAAATAGCAGATACAATGATGATTATTTCGTTTTGGGTAATGGGAATGGAGATATTGGAGCAGAATTATTTAATGAAGATGACTTAGAAATGTTTATAAGCTGGACATGGGAAAACAAAAAACATCGCATTGCAATTAAACCCTCTGCTTTACAAAATTTCAATGCTGGCGACATGATAGATATAATTGATGAAAATGGTATTATAGATAATGATTGTGGTTCTAACAATGGTCCTGTGTCACTAGGCTCTGGAATAATCGAAGAAGTTGGAGTAAACAATATTCTTAGAATGAATCCAATACAAACAAAAATAGGCGTGAATCACTGCTCAGTTGGAGCAGGTGGTGGAAAAATGCCAGGATATGTTGAAGGTGATACAATAAGAGTTAGAATTACATCAAATGATACATCCTATTACTTAAGACCTTCTGATCACAGAGGTTCTTTAGTTTTTAATAATAGAAATACTATTATAAAAGAATTCAACATGAATCCTTATCAAATCAACCAAAACACCGATATTGTACCATTTCTCACTATTGATGATAGAGATATAGATAATTTCAATGTATATAGTAAGGTAACCAATCACTCAACTTCACTAAATAGAGAATCAAGCTGTGATAACGATGGAGTATGCGATAGCGCAGAATTAATTTCTGATTATCAAAATCAAACTGATTGTGCAAATGCAGGATTTGAATGGGATGTTTCATATTCTATTTGTTATTTTGACCACAATTTAAGTGGAGATTATAGCCCTGATGAAATTGATGAAAACATAGCAAGCTGCTATAACGATTGTTGCTCAATTCAAGGCAATGATGACTGGTGTTTTGTTGAGATGGTATCAGATGAAGAATTTAATCATTCACTTGTAAGCAATAATTATTTGCCTGCAAATACATCCACAGCTACAGTTAGCTATAAAGTATATGCGCTTGATGATGAATTAAATGAAGTTTATGAAGCCGTAAGTGAAGATGCTAATATATCCTTAGGATCCTCGGATATTAGCTCAATTGAATTAGGCGCAGGATGGAACTGGTTCTCATTGAATAGGAACATTGAAAATATGAATGTTAATAGCGTATTCAGTCAATTTCTTAATGAAGAATGGCAATGTGATTATGGTGGTTCTGATACCAATTGTCCTTATTATATAAAAAGTCAAGATGCTTATGGCATTTTTTATGAAGGTTATGGATTTTATCCAGAATTTACAATGGAATTAGAAAGCTTCTATAAATTGCAAATGAATGCACCTTCCGAACTTTGGTATGGAGGAGCATTGGTAGACCCATCAACTAATCAAATTAATTTAAATACTGGTTGGAACTGGATTGGTTATTTATCACAAGGACCATTATCAATCAATACTGCTCTTGCTGATTTAATAAATAATAATTCCCCCTCATATGCAAAAAGTCAATCGGGCTTTGCTATTTATTACGAAGATTTTGGTTTTTATCCTGAGTTCACAATGGATATAAATGGTGGGTACATGTTACAAATGTCCCAAGAGGATATTTTAACATTTCCTACTGTTAGCTCAAGCTACAATAACAATACAACTTTTAGCTCAAATAATCAAAGATGGGATTTTAATTATAGAAATTTTGAACATAGCGCAAGTGCAACACTTAAAATAAATATTGATCAAATTAATCAATCTGAAAATGATTATGTTGCAATCTTTGATAATGATATATGTGTTGGTATTTCAAAATCTGAATTATGTCCTATAAATAATGAATTGCTATTTTCTGTTTTGTATTACAATAATCAATCAGAATCAGAAAACCTTAAAATTAAATATTATAATGCTGACTCAGATATTACATATGATATTAATGAGACTTTAGAATTTGTACAAGATGAAAACTATGGTAACGTTTTTGAACCAATTTTACTTCATGACAAATCTATTCCGCTAGAATACAAATTAGAAGCCCCCTACCCTAACCCATTTAACCCAATTACAAATATAGGCTATCAAATACCAAAAGATATTAGTAACTTAAATTTAAATATTTATGATGTTAGAGGCAGAATAGTTAAAAATATATATAATGGGCCTATAAATAGTGGTTACCACAGCTATACATGGAATGCAAATAATGTTTCTAGTGGTATTTATTTTGTAGTATTAAAAACAGAAGATTTTAACGCAAGTCAAAAAATAACTTTAATCAAATAATTTGATGAGGAGAAAATAATGAAATATCTATTAATGGTAAGTATTTTAACTTTCGGGTATTCACAAACATTTAATGTGGAAAATATTCAAGCTTCCCAAAGAACTGATGGTTCTCAGATAGTAGATGTATGCTACGATCTAACTGAAGATGATATATTTATATCCTTTAGGATTGTTCCTGAATTAAGTATCGATGGTGGTGACACATGGATGGGCTTAAATATTCCAAATCAAGCAAATATTATTGGTGATAATGTTTTGCCAGGTTTAAATAAATGTTTTGAAATCAACTTAAGTAATTACTTAACAAATACCTATACATCATCAGCAAAAGTTAGAGTAACAGCTGAAGGACATGAAGCTATTACACTTCCATTTGAAATGGTTTCAGTACCAGCTGGTGAATATATGGGTGAAGAATATATTCCTGGTTATGGTTTTGGAATAGATACAATTAAAACAATTGACTATAATTACGAAATAATGAAGTATGAAGTTACAAATGCACAGTACTTGCAATTTGTACTGGAAGCTCTTGAGAATGGATATTTAAACAACAGCTCGTGGGGCTCAGCGAGTAATAGTGAGGGGTTATGCTTTGAATATCCAGGTGAAACATTTTTAGACTTCTTTGATGATGACATTGCTTCACATGAATCAGATCCAGATCAATATGGAAGATGTGACGACTTGTTTAAGTATTACGATACTCCTCTAAATGCATATGCAAGTAAAATTTATTGGAACGGAACAACATTTGTTGTAAGTGAAGGTTATGGAAATCATCCAATAACATATGTTACTTATACAGGAGCATGGGCATTTGCAAACTATTATGGATTAAGAATACCAAACAAAGATGAGTGGTTAAAAGCAGCTAGAGGTATGAATGCTTGGGATACTGCCTATGGTCCTGAAACTGGTTATGACAATCCTAAAAACAGAGCAAATCTTCGTAACTCAGATGATCCATTTGAAGAAAATGAATATACACTTCGTTCAACTCCAGTAGGGTTTTACAATGGTCAAGAAAATGATTGGGGATATGAAACAATAGACTCCCCAAGTCCATATGGAACCTATGATCAAACTGGAAATGCTCAAGAATGGACCTCGACAGCAGCAGTAACCCCAAATTTATTTTTAAAAGGAGGGTCCTTTCAAGAATTTTACAATGGAACAACAACATTAAACAATGCCCATTCGGATGAACATCCTACTGCGGGAGGCACAGCTTTTGGTTTTAGATGTGTTAGAACCGTTAATATTGCTGATTAAATTTTATGTATAAAATTTTATACATACTGTTTATTTCATTGAATTTTGCTGACTTCTTCCCTATCAGTCAAGGAGTCTCATCTAACTTTACGATTGATTTAATTGATCCGGAATTATCTATTTTTTCACCCGATAATGGTGATCAGTTTGATTATTCAGAACAAATTCAAGTACATTGGGATTCCTATGATGACTCTTATTTTCCTGAAGATGCAGTATCAATTGAAATAAGTACTACAATTGTTCCTTTTAATTATGTTTTGATAATTGATAGTCTAGCAAATAATAATTTTGCTTTACTACCACCAATTAACTCTAATACAAATACTGCATCAATTAGACTATCAATTAAAGATTCATATGGAAATAAAACTACTAAACTTAGTAATGGCTTTTTTAAAATTGGTAATGATACAAGCTTTATAGATACAATTGCAGCAACCTCATCTATATCAATTTTTGAAATTGATCAAATTGCACCGGAAATATCATGGCTTTATCCAAATAATAACAACCAATTCAATTCTAATGAAACTATAGAACTTCAATGGTATGCTAGTGATAATACTTTTGATGGAACTGATTTAATTATTGAATTATCTCTAATAAGTGGATCTGAATTCGAAGTTATTTTTGACAACATATCCCATGACAACTTTGTTGATTTTATAGTTCCAGAAATAAATACCTCTACTGCTCAATTTAGAGTTACTGCTAAAGATCGCTATGGGAATATAAATCAAGATTTGCAAGATGGTTTTTTCTCAATTCAAAGCCTTGAAAACTCTTTTTCAGATACAACTTTTGTTCAAATAAATAATTCAGAAAATTTTATTATAGATCAAATACCTCCAATATTAAATTGGATTTATCCAAATGGTGGTGAAACTTTTAATTCTTTAGAAGAAATAACCGTTGAATGGAGTGCTGTTGATTCAAGTTGGGATAATTCTGATATCTCAATTTATTTATCTCCAATATCTGGAAGCTCTTTTGAACTTATAGCAAATGATTTACCAAACACTGAAAATTTATTAATTACACTGCCAGACATAAATACAGAAACTGCTCAGTTTAAAATTTCAGCTTACGATAAGTATGGAAATTATAATGAAAATTTAGCAGATGGAAATTTCACAATTGGGATCTTAGAAGAAACTTTTTCAGATACTCTCTTTAGTATCTCTCAAATATCCAACTTATTTACTATTGACCAAATTCCACCTCAAATAGATATAATTTTTCCTAATGGAGGTATTCAAGTACCTGAATACTCTGAAGCAGAACTTGAATGGAATTTAGTTGAACAAAATAGCCAGGGGACAGAACTTAATATTTGGGTATCCCATGAGCTTGGTGGTTGGTTTATACCAGTTGCAGAAGCAATTGATGCTCACAATCAATTTCAATTTATAGATTTATCACTTGATGGTCAGATACCAGAAAGAATTTATGGTCTTCTAAAAATGCAAGCTAAAGATTTCTTTGGAAATATTAGTGAATTTGAATACTCTGATAACTATTTTATTCTAGGCGATCCAAAAGGAGATATAAATTTAAATTTTATCGATCAAGAACAAAATACTTTATTAATTGATTGGAGTTGGGTTGATAATCAAACAATAGCAATTACTGAAGAAGCTCTACAAAATTTAGCAGACCATCAGCTTGGAGTAGAATATATTAAAATTTTTGATGAAAATGGAATTCATTCAACTTCATGTTCTGATGATTCAATTAGTATAAATACTGGATTAGTAGAACTTGCTCATATAAATATGAATGAGATGTCTATAAAAACAATATCAATGATGGCAGGCGCAGATTATTGTGCATTAGGAGGTTCAAGAACAATAGGTTATAATCCTAATGGTCAAAGTCATGTTAAAATTATTGCTGGTGCTAGTCATAATGATTATGAGTTAATTCCCCATGTTCCTCAACTTGCAAATGAAGCAATGATGTTTGATCATTCTACTCATATAATAACAGATTTTGATATTGGAAGATCTATTGAAATTAATGATAATCAAATTTTATCAGTTGACGATAGAGATATTGATAATTTCAACGTATATAGTCGTGTTACAAATCATTCAGGAAGCATTACTCGAAACTGCAATAATAATGGAATATGCGAAGAAGGTGAAGCTATTGCAAATTGTTTTGATGATTGCTGCTCTACCCCTGGCACAGGTGCAAACGATGAGTGGTGTTTTGAGCAAAACATTCAAGGATTAACAAACTATTATACAAACTTAAGTAACAACCTATACTTGCCAAACAATCAAGGTTCTGCAACAATTAACTATAGAATTTGGCTTTTAGATCAAAATGGAGATGAAGCTGTTGTGACTTTAGATACAGAGGGAATTGATTTTGAAGG
>CETU01044835.1_pt1 | contig 13194 bp, 5 predicted proteins | sample 356531 | NCBI WGS metagenome assembly CETU01 (sample SAMEA2623488, study PRJEB7988) | marine metagenome | isolation source: saline water (ENVO:00002010), including
TCCATACCAACAAAATCTTCCTCGTCTCTGTAGTCAAGATACATGGCAAATATCTTATTAGCAGATTTAACTGCTATGTCAGGGGTTCTGAATTTCCAATGAGCACAAATGTGGTCTGTATAAGGGCGTACCAATAGAACTCCTTGTTCTCCCCTACCAATACGATAAAGTTTGTGAGTTTCTGGATCTGTAAAATCCATATCTTCATAAGGAAGCTCATAACAAAATTCCAGCATATCATTATTCAACTGCTGTTATTCTATCATATATTGTTTGATTGTCAACCTGGCGGTGTTGGATCTGCGTTCTCGTATGGTATTGTACCGTTAGGTCTTATGACGTATGCTTTTATGTAATGATCTGCGTCTGGTACATTCTGTGGTTGTGGGAACCAATCAAATGCTGCATCAGTTGCTTGTATTTCTGTGTCAAAATAATAATATATGTGCTCTAGTTCAAATATTCTATCAATCTCTGCCTCTGGTATGATGTCGTCATAGTATGCTAATACAGTTGCTTTCTTATCTGCTGCAAGTGTATGATATTTACTGTTATCAATTACCAATAGAAACTTATTGCTTATCTTTGCATAATCAGCAATTAACATTTCAGTTGTCTTAGGATTTAATGTTATAAGTGGCATTATGTCTCTCCATCTTCAATCATTTTGAGTATGTTATCAAGTGTATGATCACCTGTAGTTGCTTGAGATTTTACATTTGGATATACTAGTCTAGTAACTCCCATATTATCTATTGATGTGGTTCCTATTGCAAGTGTGAGATAATTAACAAGTCTATCAGAGAACTTACTGTATACAGTTTGATTTAGTAAGTAGAAATGATTTACAGTATCAGATAGATAGTCCTTACCATCATTCATTTCAGCATGTTTTTTAGGTGTAACTGGGAACACTACAGTTGCAGCAGAGGATTCATTCTGTTCTTGTGGTATATCTCTTAGTTTCTGTCTATATGTTACCCAATCTGCTTTCTGTTGTGTAGTTAATTGTGCATCACCTAATTGTGTCCAATCACTATCCATAAGTAAAAAGTTTCTTATCAAGACTACCTTTGACCAGTTCAAAATGGTAGATTTAGAATATGATGCTTGTAATAATCTTTCTAGATCATTCTCCTGTCCTTCTCTATATTCTGTAAACTTAGCAAGTATTTTTTCATATAGATCATCTACATCATCTGGCATGAATGGTGATAAATCAAATTGATATGATACCCATTTATACTGACCAGTCTTTTGATTACGTTGGTACTTTGTCTTGTTCATCTTCGCAGTACCATCCTTGTACTTAACAAAGACTTCCAACTTATCCTTATCAGAATCCCATAAAGGATATAATATTGGAACAATATTTGCTGTCCAAAAATCATCGTCAATAGTTTTCATGATACCATCAACTTGAATGTTCTTGTCAAAGGCATTCAAATATAAAGCTGTCTGTGATGGTGATGCTATGGTCGTCATTTATAGTGCCTTAATTAAATACTTTACCCTATGGTATTTAGTTATCAAAGGTATGTCATTTTCTGCAGTAACAAGTGCAGTGGTAGTAATAGGTGTAGATGATGACATTGTAAACTGCCCATCATTAATCTGTAATGATGCATTTAATGCTGTCACTTCTCTTCTAACTTGGTCAATACCAGTGTCAGCATTTACCTCTTGTCCTGCTGCATTCAAGTTACCCTGTAATGTTGCTCCCCCAGTGGATACAAATGTACTTACCGTTTGTGAATCAAAGAAAAATGTTACAGCACCTAATCCATAATTATCATCAGTGCTAGGTGTAGTTTGATATTCACCTACTCTATTTTGTTCAAATATCAGAGTTACATCTGTGTCTCGTATCTGATCACTCTCTGGTATTGGTAGTGTAATTTCTTGCCATAATGGATTATTATTTGTTGCTAACAATATTTGACTGAATAGTGTTGCGTTGTTAGATCCTTGTTTTTTGTAGAATACATTTAATGCTTGATCTGGATTTTCTCCACCATTTTGATTACTACCTCTTATTACAGTAAATCTTATAGCATTAGCACTAGTTAGGTTAAGAAGTCCCATTTCTAATTGTCTTAGTCCTCCCGCATCAGCAGCAAGACCAGTAAATGGAATATATCTATTGATCAGATTACCAGTATTAGTTGGAATATTAGAACCACCAATAAATCCTGTTATGTTTCCAGTTCCATTACCAAAGTCTCTAGGTTTAATATTATTATCAGTTGATGATATCCATACATCTCCTTGTTTAGATGATCCTACTGGATTTCCTTGCTGATCACAGTCATAATATCTTCCTGCTGGAGTGGTAAGATCACCTTCTATTACATCTCCCTCCTCTTGTCCTTGATATATTACTGAAGCAAATCCATTACCACCATTACCACCATTACCACCACCTTGTCCTGCTGCTCCTAAATTTAAGTAAACTGGTGCGTTGATACTGTTAATTACTATTGTAGCCTGTGCACCTTGTCCACCACCTCCACCAACAGGATCATAATATTCCACAACATTTGAGAATCTTATTCTTACATAACCAGGCAAAGTTGGTAATGAACCTTGTTGATCTAGATTGTAATTATTACTACCCCAAAGATCTGATCTAACTGCAGATACGCCAGGTTGTCCACCAGTACCACCACCATTACCATTGTGTCCGATACCCGCTTGTCCACCTTCTCCACCATTGTTTCCTTGAGATATAACACCACAACCAGCTCCACCACCGCCACCACCACCAGCAACGCAAGTACCCTCATTACCATTACTACCATTAGCAAAGTCTAATGCAGAAGTAGAAACAACAAGTCCTTGTTTAGGTGCCATGGGGAATTCATCATCACCAGGAAATCCTTCATAACAAGAATCAGTAGTTCCACTACCGTTGAAACCACCACCTGATCCACCGCCACCGCCACCGCCACCAGCTCCAGCGATTGTGGTTCCGTTGTAGAATAAACCAGTTACACCACCACCTGATCCAGCAGTACCACCATTACCCCATGCTCCTCGTGCTCCTATACCACCCAAAGTTCCACCAGCACCCGAAGCACCTAAAGTACTACCTCCTGGTTCATATCCATTACCAATACCACCTGGCCAATTATTCCATGGAACTCCTGTAAATGGGTTGCTACCAGGTGTTCCTCCTTCAGTGTTTCCTTGTCTTTCGTTAAAACCAGAATTACCACCTTGTCCTATTTGCCACGATAAAGTTCCAGCATTGTAACTAACTGTTCCAGTTATTCTCTCACCTCTACCACCATATCCTCCAGAAGCACCAGTCTTACCTGAGATTGCAGTAGGCCAATTAGGAAATGTAGAAAAACAATTAGATCCTGCGTTAGCATTACCAGCACCTCCTCCACCACCAGATACTTCTAAGTATATTGTTCTTGATATTTCGTCTTCTGCTGCAGCAGGAATACTCCAACTACCATTAGATGTGTATGTAATGTCTGAAATTCCATCATTTACTTGTTGTTTTGCAATAGATGTTCCAACACCACCAACAGTTGGAGATCCTTCTGGAACAAGTGCTCCCATACCACCACCATCAACGTCATTTTGACCATTACCAGTCATACCGCCATTATCACCATCGTCACCAACAACATTTGTAAATTGGAATCTAGAATCACTTAACAACTCTGCTGGTACATCTAACACTCCACCAGCACCACCAGCACCACCAGAGTTTCCTGCTTGTCCACCGTCTCCACCTCTAACGTAGATAGTTTTTAATACTCCATCAACAGATATAGTAACTGAAGAGTCAGTTCCATCTTGTCCATCAGTATCTTGATCAGCACCGCCACCACCGCCAGCAACTAAAACAATTTCTATAGCAACAACTTCACCTAAACTAGCATCTGGTGGATTTACAGTAACTGCCTGTGGTGTTGTAAAATTATCGCTTTGTAATATAATAGCATTACCTGGTATTTCAAATTCTACTTGTTTACCACCAACCACCGTATTATTATCAATCACATACATGTTTGGTGGAGTAGGTATTTCTTGATTAACAAAATAACCATTTGCAAGTTTAATTGATATGGCAGTACCTGTAGCAGGGGATGATGCAGGGGTCTCACCATCTCTTGGTAATACATTGAGTACATCATTATTAAAACCATCTGCTATAACAGTAAAATTACCACTGTATGCTGATGGAAGTGCACCGTCTACTGTTACTATATCGCCAATTGATAATCCATGAGAACCATCTGTGTTAATAGTAATGTAATTAGTATTAGAGTCATATGTTATAGAAGTTACGACAACTGATGCAGCTTCTGACACCAAATACTGTGTGTAATTAGGATCAGAACCATCTGATGAAACTCTGTCACCTATTCCAGCACTATTACCATATGTTGCAGCAAGTGAGTTTTGTAACTGTTCACCGATTAAACCATGTGAGTGACCTAATGCTTGTCCACCAGCACCTTGTGGTTCAAACAAATTAATATTTGCTCTACTATCAATATAACCAACAGCAAACTTATCAACTTCTGTAGGTCCTAATTCTGCTGCTTTTGTTTGATCAACTTCAACAGTTAACATTCTGTGGAGGTGTGCAGGAGGAAATGGAAATATGTAATCATCCATAGGTCCTACTTGATACTTAACACTACCAATGGCATATGCAGAAATATCGGCAGCAATTGTATTATATCCTGTAGTCTTCACATCACCAAGAACAAAAAATGCTCCACTATCAATTAGTGTTGCTTTAGGAATGTACCATTGTCCACCAGTCTGTCCAACAAAGTTGTTTACTGCATTTTCTGGTGTTGCAGTTCCTGCTCCATTGACGTTACCAAATCCAAGTATCTTTCTTTGTCTGTAATCTGGTAGATTAAATGTTCCAACATTATATGGCCAATCTCTTAAATTGAATGATTTCTGTACAATAATATTAGGATGTGTTGCGTTACCAGGTGATGCAAAAACTTTTGTGTAGTCTGATGGATTATATAATGCCATATTTACAGTGGCAGGGAGAAGAACATAATAAGCAAATTCATTTGCTACTGCCTGTGCATTTATCCAATTAAGTTCTGTCTGATCTATACCATCAGTATCTCCATCAAGATATTCCTGATATGCTGCTTCTGGAACTCTGAGTCTATAAAATGTATTCTGTGCAAATGCTTCACCAGTTGGAAATGCTCCTAAACTTCCAGTATCATTTGTAAATCTAAACAAAGAATCATGTGGATATGGTCTTTTTATATTTGTCTTATTGTTTGTAGGATCATAATAAAATTGGAAAAATATCTTATTATTATAGACGAATGATCTCCTTAAACCACCCTTTTGTGCTGCCTGTGTTATTGTAGAAGATGTTGATCCACCATATTGAGTTCCTATGATAGAATACAACTCTGGATAGTCACGAATTGCTAATGATTTACCATCACAATATAAATGCTGTGGATATGTGTACTCTGGATCATTTCCAGCCATATTAGTATCAACAAATACAGGAAGAATTGATCCGACAGGAGAGTGATTACCACTCTTGTCAGACATATAATTTGCGTATGGACTCCTGTATGATGCCATTTTAATACTTAATTAGAAATTCTTGTACTAGGTATGGTTGAATGTAACCATCTGCTTTGTTTTCTTCATTCACAGTGATTTCTACGGTTGATGTTATAGTGCCAGCAGGAATAAATGCTGGTTTTGTTAATACTTGAAATGTATGTGGATCTTGATTGAAAGGAACCAAGTGTTTGTGTGTACACTCATTTCCAAACTCTTCAATGTCAACTACAACATTATTCAATGCACCATAAACTACATTGTTTGGTTGAGAGTCAAAGGGAACTTGCTCTGCTTCTGTTATTCCAGCATCTGATGTATAGTTAGGAGCTAACTGTCTGTAATCTGAATTACCTGGTTTATTACAACCAACACCACCAATGAAACATTGGTTATCAACCCTACATTGTAGTGTTCCTTGATAAGTTATACTTCCACAACTACCAACAGCAGCAGCAGTGGTTGGAGTTGAACTACCACCCCAAACTGGAAATCCTGGTTGACTTCCCGCAGCACCCATTGGATTTCCTGCGATGTCGGTAGCACTACCACAACCAAATTGCAAGTATCTTCCTGTCCAGTCGCCAGGTGTACCCTGTCCAATAGACCCACCTGGTGCGTAATCTGCTGCACTACCACCACTAGCGTCTACTGTATTCATCAAGTAATCAGGGATATTAACACCACCAGATGACCCAACAAAACCATCTCCACCATACCTCTGCATGACTCTACCAGGTATTAAACATTGACTCTGTTCTGTAAATGTACAACCTGACCAACAACCACCATAATATAATCTCGTTTGTGAACCACCAAAAGCACAACTTGCTTGATAGTTAGGAACAATACCAGCTGCTACTGGAACAGTTGCCCTTGCTTGACATAATGGTTGTCTAGTTTTATTTGCCCACGGTATAATACACAAACTAGATTTAGAATTGTATGAATTTCTACCAAATAATGAGAATTCATTTCCTGATGGTGCTTTTGTTCTAGATCTTTTACCATCATGGAAGTGAGCATGTGGTTGAAATGCTGTTGCTAATACGTCAGTCTCCTCTGTATAGTTACCACTAGACTTAGTAAAACCAGGTTGTCCTGTAATTTCAAGTGTCTGTGATGGTAGGAAAAAATTACCTTGATATTGAATTTCAAATGTTGTGCCAATATTACTATTAACTTCTAATCCTACACCAGCTTTAGTTATTTCTTGATTAGCATCGTTGAACAGATAAGTATCTTGATAATCTCCAAGGTTTGATGAACTAGAAGTTTTAGTGCTTTTTGCACCAAGATCTGGTACTTGAAATTGATTATCAAGTAATGTTGTGTCTGGTTTTTTGTACCTACAATTTATACCTGTACCCAATACAGTTGCAAGTTCTGGAAATACTTCTGCCTGATAAACTGCACCATCACATCTCAAATAACCAGCAGGGAGTGTTTGATAGATAATTGGATCCTCTGGATCTGAGGATGCCAACTGTCTAGACCAATTAATAATTGATCCTGTTAATGTACCAAGTTTTCCTTTTTCTTTTGAGTATAATACTGGCATTAGTATGCTCGGATAATGTACAAAGTGACTAATGATGGTGTGTTAGGATTGATCTGCACACTCAATCCTCTATCTACATCTATTGGTTGTATGTTACCAGTAGTCATATTATTTATCAGTATAGTGTTAGGTAAATTCATTTGTCCTTGAGTCATTGCAATGTCAATGGTGAAATGTTGATGAGATCCCATTGAGGTAGAAGTAAATGCATCACCATTATGACTTAATGTGGTAGGGTATGGAAAATCTCTTCCTATTTGTTCTGGAGTTGTAAAATAATAATCTGCGTTATCTGTGGGAGGAACAACAGCACCAGAACCTCTTCTTGATTCTGGAACTTGATCTGATGAATAATAGTTTCTTCCTCCTAAGTATGTGCCAGGTGGTGGGAATGGTGCTGTAACAGCATCTTGTTGAACTGCCTTAACACATGAGTTGTCATCTAGATATCCTCCACCCTCACCAGTGTAAGCATATTCTGAAACTGTCCGAGGAGTTGTTGGTATACCTGGTATTTTATCAGCAGCATCACCATAATGACGATGAGTATTCATGGTTGGAAGAGACTCTACTTGTGGATCGTATGCAGTCCAACTAATTTGACCAGTTTTAAATCTATCTGCTGAAGATTCATCTGGGGTAAATCCAATTGCAGATCCAGAAAGGTATTCATTATCCTGAGTATCAAATATTCCAGCTTCAAACAAACCTAAGTAAGAACCACCAAGTTCTACTGAAGGATAAAAACTACCTGGTGGTCTTGGATGTGTATGTGCTGCAGTGTGTTCAACACCTAATTTTCTAGGTATGGTTCTAATAGTATCAAAGAAAGCTGGTTCCTCAAAAGATAATCCTTTTATCTTTCCTGCTAATTCTCCTTCTACTGCTACACTAAAGTTTATGTCAATATAAGATAACACATTAGTAGGAGGTTGATTTCCTTCATATCCATTTAAAGATACATATTGTCCTATTATAGATTGCTCAAGAGGACTTAGTAATCCCCCTTCCAAATCTATTAATGCCTGTTGATTTAATGATGGTAAATTAAAAACATCATCGTCGTCATAAAGTGGATACGAATTACTTATACCTATAAATGGTTGACCTGGTTCTGTAAAAGGACCATATAAATTACCTAATATCTGTGCGAGTATTGGATAATCTTTTGCTTTTAACTGTGCACCATTTGCTACTATCCAACCTTTTGGTATAGCATCAGCAGACAATGCTGATTGACTTGTACTACCAGTCCATGGCATGATTGTGCCTATAGGACTGGCTTTCTGTGCTTTTATACGGTTGTAACTTGGCATTTATTATACCTCCATTAACCACCAACCTTGTACGCTAGTTGGGATGCCTATTTGATCATTACTATCAGTTGCACCAAGATATATTAATGCAAATGCTGCGTTAGGAGTCTGAACTACAAGTTCACCAGATGGATATGGAGTTATTCTATCACCAAACAGTGTTCCAACTGTATCACCTTGTATTGCTGTGCCACTAGTCTCAGGAGTTCTAAGAACTAATGTTGTGTCGTACTTCAAGTTACCACCTACATCAATCATTCTTACAACGTCACCTGTTTGTGGTGATGCTGGTAGTGTAACAATTAATGTTTGTGTATTTTGAATATTGACCATGTACACAATATTTGCAATTAATAATAGATCTGCCTCTGGTGATGCTGCTGATATGTATCTTGTATGTCTTGCACCAGTTGATGTGGTGAAGTTTTGTAATCCAAATGCATCAATTGAGCGATCTTTCTTGATAGAATAGTCACTTCCACCATTAACACCTAGATTTCTTATAGAGAATACATCTGTCTCTGTTGGTGATACCTGTGGAGTACCTGTAATTGTCAATGTGTTTTGAGCAGTTACATTACCTAAGTTATCAACAGAGAATGATGGATCACAATTTAAGTTTAATAGAACATTTTCTGGGCAAGATGTTGGATATAGATACATATCCCCTCTTGCTATCACACCAGCATCCCAACTTAGTAGACCTGAGTGATCAGCATGTCCATCATCATTAACAAACGAGAATAGTTTTGTTTGTTTGACACTATCAAAGATAGTGAAGTTACCACCCCCTAATATTAAATCATTTGTGATACTTAAACTACCATTCCTATATGACTTAGCACCATCACCAAGTTGCTCATTCATTAAGGTCGTATGAGTCTTACCATATAGTCTGCCATTAACGTGAGTATAGATGCTCTCACCAGTAGTTGTATTTTCAAACCTCAACCACTGTTTGAAATCTAGTTTTTGTTGAGAAATATATCCTCTCTCTAGAATTACAGAAACATAATCGGTAGGAACTCCTCCTGTTTGTCTCTGTCTAATTTGAACATCAATTACATTAGATTGTGTTTCATGTTTGATGATTCTTCTAACAACATCACCAACATTATGAGTCATTGCAAATGTTCCTTCCTGAGCTCTAAGTGCAACAATAGTGGGAGTTGCACCAGATACAATAGATGTAACTGTCATCATCTCAATTTGACCAGTACTGGTAGAGAATGATGCGAAAGGTGCGACTGCAATTAGATCACCGACTTGGAACTGACCTGATCCCTCACCGAGTGATTGAACTGGTATTTGTAATGTATTTGGACTAGTTCCAGTCGCAGTTGCTGATGCTATGGTTGTATTAGGACCGTTACTCTGTACAGATTGTGGATCTGCGTAGTAACCATATGCAATTATATCATCTACATTAAGATATGTTGGTAAGTTAGCATTTGTAAGAACAAAATTATTAGCACTCCATGCTAAGTTAACGTCAAATCTACCAGCATAAGTTCCAATTGTTGTAGTTCCTGTGCATGAGTCAACATCAAATGTAGGATTGTTATTACCATCATTAACAGTGAATTTCTCATTCCTATCTGCTCTAAATGATAGAGCAGTTACTGTGGAAGATCCAATTAGATTTTTATTTAAGTAGATAGCACCACCAAATACAAAATCAACAGCAGTGTCTTGATCTATTACAAGTGCACTAGAATCTGTTTCAATTAAGATAGTATCTCCTTTCTTGATATCAGCAAGTGTTTTGCCAGCAGATGTAACATTTACATTTGAAATTACTTTCGTTCCAGCAGTTGCATCTCCAGTAAACTGAATAGCACTTAATGTTCCACAACCACCATCCATGTTGAGTGATGAGTTGACTGTTAGAACTGAGCCAGGTATGTTTGGATTACCAATCTGTACCTCACCAGTTACAGAATCAACTATGAATACATCCTCATCTGGATCAGCACAATTAGAAACTCTAAACTTCTGTACTTGCTGTTCTAAAGGAGTAATAACCTTGATATATTCTGGAACTCTTGGTGAATCATTTCTATCAACAATGATATAGTCATTGTTTGTTAGATTACCACCAAACTCTGAAAGATATACTGAATCAGTAGGACTAGTATCGTTGTCAAGTGCTTGCTCTGTCCATGTAGCATCAAACTGTACATTAACTTTGTATATTGGTGTAGTATCTTGATGATTATCTAATACACCACCAAATGCACCGAATGGACGTCTCTTGACCTTGATATAGTATGGTGCTTCGTTGATCCTTGTGAGTTCTGTAATCTGTAGAATCTCAGGATGACCTGTTGCTGATGATCCTGTACCAACGACTGCACTGTCAATTATAATGTAATCGTTAGTTGCAAAATATGGATCACCGTTTGCTGTGACTGGTTCAAATTTAAGTGGTAAATAGAATTCATCACCAGTTAATGCACTTAAGGTAATTGGTTCAACAGTTCCACCAGTATTAACTGAATCCTGATATGATGCTCCACCCCATAGTCCTGCACCAGCAGTATCAACTTGGTTGTATCCTTCTTCGTTTGTTCCTTTAACAAGAACATTCAAGATGTCAACATTCTTATTGAATAATGTCTGAGATATGATACCATCTTCATGTGCAACTATATCTGTTCCTAACTGTGCTCTTCCACCAGTGAATGCGAATGATGCAACACCACCACACATATGAATATCACCATTGAACTTAGCAGATGCAATAACTTCTAATTGGTTATTGATGGTAGTTGTACCACCCTGACCAGCAATGTTAATTTCAGATGCATTAGTTGCAAAGTTGATAGTAGAAGGACCACCAGTATTAGAGAAGAAGTCAATCTGTGATGCTTGTGATTTAAGAGTTGCAATCTCACCAATTCCCTTACGGAATCCTAACCACATATCACCATCAACTCTAAAGTTTCTAGTCTTAACCTTAGTGTATGATAAGTCTTCGTTAGTGTTAAGATAAGCACCACCAATTTCTACCTTAGAAATATTACTTGTTGGTGTATCTGGTGTTACGCCTAACCATATATTACTATGGAGAGAACCACGACCAATATGAATAAACTGATCTGCTACACTATCATTGAATAAGTATGCAGTTGTTACTTCACTACCAAAGTTGACTGTACCAACGAATGTTGAGTCATCTATTAGGTTAAATGTTCCTGTTGTCTGTGATGTTCTGATCTCAGCAATTACACCGTTGTCACCATTGACTTCAATGTCATGCTCAAATCTAGCATCATCAGTGAATCTAGATAGACCATTAACAACAAGTGCTCTATCTAATAGAGTGTTGTTTACATTGATACCAACACGACCACTGTTTGTAGTTGCGATTCTGAATACACTTTGATCGCTAGGATTAGCACTGTCTCCACCAACTAAGAATGCATTGTCAACATCAGTCTTATCACGATCAGCAAAGTTTGTATGCTGTAAGAAGTCAGCAGTTGTTCTACCACTGATGAATGCTGTACCAACAACATCCAAGTTTGCACGAGGATCAGATTCTATTCCAGTCCATGCATTTGTGTATGCATCGTGTGGTAATCTTGTGACTGTGTTGATACCTAACTTGTAATCACCAATAGATTCTGTATCTGTTCTAAGTGCTTCACCACCAAGTACACCAACTTCCTTGAAGTTAGAGTTAGAGAACTCAATAGTAGGTTCTGGATCTCCCACTGCAGTTCCAGCAATAATTCCTTCCCATGGTTCAGTTGCTTGTGGGATTTGGTCAATAACTTGGAAGTGACAGTAGTTATTGGTTGAAGTGAATGGATCACCTGGCTTATTGTATACTTGCCATGTTAAATTTATTCTAGGATCATCATAGAAATTCTTAATTCTAATTTGTGATCCACTTGTGACTCCAATATCAGCATTTGAAAGAGCAACACCAGTATTGAAATCTCTAAATTCTAACTTGACGACATTTGTTCCATCAAATACAATATTGTCAATATTGTCATTAGGAATTTGTGCAAAGTAGTTAGCAAGGATCCAACCAAGAGAACCACTCTTACCAATTTCTTTACCCTTGAGTAATATGTCACCTGGTAATGGTAGTACACCACCATATGTTGTATACTGTTGATTGAAGTTAATAGAACTTCCACCAGTATTCACACCTCCAACATAATTAAGTTGTGAGGATTGATTAGGTGTAATATTAGAAGCAACACCACCAGTGCTATGAGTCTGGAATAGGTATCTCTGTCCCTTTCCTCTAGGATTGAATTGGAATACAGCAGCCTGCACTCTGTTCTTACTAAGAACAATATCACCATTAAGTGGTAAGAATGCAAATCTATCTAATCCTTCATCCTGTTCTAGTAAAGTATTGGGATCAATAGACTCTACATTAGAACGTATAATTAATGAATGTCTTGATTGTACTAGATCAGGATCTTGTACAGATATTACTACAGGTGATTCAAAGTTACTTACTAATTCACCATCACCACCAACAACTGTGATGTTCTGGTTGAATGTTACAGGAGTATCAAATGTGGTAACTAATCCTCCTATTGTATCATCTTCATCACCATCATCTGCTAATACAGCAGCATCTATGAATGTTTCCTCACCAGTAATAGCATTGATTCTTCTGTTACCAATATAGAGATCACCTTGTGAGTTGATACCTGTATAGAATACTATACCAGCATCCTGTTTCTTAGACTGTGCATAGAAATC
>CETU01142461.1_pt1 | contig 13066 bp, 11 predicted proteins | sample 356531 | NCBI WGS metagenome assembly CETU01 (sample SAMEA2623488, study PRJEB7988) | marine metagenome | isolation source: saline water (ENVO:00002010), including
GAAAGTGCGTACATTCTATGAAATTTCATTTTATTCTCTTACTAATTTTAAAAAAGTTTCTTCTAAATTTTCTCTTCCGTGTTTGTTAATCAGACTTTTACAAGTGCCTTTATCTATAATTTGTCCATTTTTCATCATCATAACTTCATTACAAAGTCTTTCCACTTCATTCATATTGTGTGAAGCTAATAGAATAGTTGCACCTTTCTCTGCTGCAAAATTTTCAATATATCCTCGTATGTAGTCACCCACATCTGGATCGAGACTTGCTGTTGGTTCATCTAAAAGTAGAATATCAGGTTCATTAATTAAAGCTTTAGCTAGAGAAACTCTATTTTTTTGTCCAGATGAGAGCTCACCAGTTTTTCTTTTTTTAAATTCAATAAGATTTAATTCTTTCATAATACTAAATACTTTTTCTTTTAAGTATTTTACTCCATATAATCTTCCATAAACTATTAAATTCTCTTCAACTGTAAGTTTTTTAGGAAGTTCAACATATGGAGAAATAAAATTTACTTTCTCTAAAATTTCAGTTCTATTTTTCTCATTTTCTATATTTTTTCCATTAATATAAACACTCCCAGATGTTGGTTTTATAAGACCTAACATCATTCCAATGGTTGTTGTTTTTCCACATCCATTTGGTCCTAACAAACCGATAATTGAGCCTTTATTAATTTCAAAATTTATATTTTTTACTGCAAAAAAATTATTATATTTTTTATTCAAATTTTTAATTTCTATAGTCATTTTTTTGAGGCTCTTCTCAATCTATCGTTTATGGTTTGACCAAGACCTATATTGGGTATTTTTTCAACAGCTATACCTTTAAACTTTTTTTTTTTAATCATTCTTAATGTTTTATAAAAATTTCTTGATGCTTCCTTAAGGTTTTTATTTTTTGTTAAATAAAAGTATTTCATATCATTTAATTTTCTTTTTTTAATCAATATAAATGCCTCATGTGGCAATGGTTTTTTCACATTTAGTCGAATAGGAATACCGGGGGAGTAGTGTAATTTTCCTTGACCAGGCATAATAATTTTAAATTTATTTTTTAATTTTAATTTGACTTTAAGAGTTTTTTTAATTTTTTTTATTTCCATGCTACCCAATCTTAGTATCTGAGGCACATTATATAGACTTACTATAGTTGATTCCAAACCCATTTTTGTTCTACCACCATCAAGAATAAATTTAATTTTTTTACCAAATTCTTCTATTACATCCTCCTTGGATACTGGGCTTATATTTGAAGAAATATTAGCACTTGGTGCAGCTAATGGATATTTTAAATCTTTAAGAAGTTTATTTGTTACTTTATGCTTTGGGAATCTTACTGCCAAAGTGTTTTTATTATTTGTAACATTTTTAGAAATTTTACTATTTGGTTTTAACTTTAAAACAAAAGTTATCGGTCCGGGGCAAAATTTTTTATATAATTTGAAGAAACTTTCATTGAGTTCACAATCATTTTTTAACATATCCAAATAATAATAATGGACTATTAATGGGTTTTTTTTTGACCTATTTTTTAATTTAAATATTTTTGAAGTTGCTCTATTTGAGTAAGCATTTGCTGCCAATCCATAAACAGTTTCAGTTGGTATGCCTATACAATCATTTTTATTTAAGTAGTATTTGGATTTTTTAATATTTGAAAGAAGTTTTTTCATGTAATATTAACCAACTAATATATGAAAGAAAAAAATTTACCACCTGATATTAAAAATAAATCTTTAAATGAATTGAGAAAACTAGCAGATGATATCATTCAAAATCTCGAAAAAGAGAAAGATTTAGAAGCATCTCTTGAAGAGTATCAAAAATTAATAACTTTAAATAATATAATAGAGAAAAAATTTCAAAATACTTCTAGAGAGATTAGCAATAATACAAAGGATAAAATAAATAAGATATTAAATAAAAAAAATGGAAAAAAAATTAAATAAAGTAGTACTTGATATAAATAAATACTTAAAAAAATTTTTATTTAAACAAAAAAAAACGGATCTTCTTAAACCAATGAAATATGGATTACTTCCAGGTGGTAAAAAAATAAGATCAAAATTGATAATTGATGTTGGAAAAATTTTTAAATTAAAGTATCAAAATCTTATTCAGGTAGGAGCTGCGGTAGAGTGTATACATGCATATTCTTTAATTCATGATGATCTTCCATGTATGGATAATGACTCTATTAGACGAGGTAAATTATCAACTCATAAAAAGTTTGGAGAATCTACAGCAATACTAGCTGGAAATTCGTTACTTACCATAGCTTTTGAAATTTTAAGTCAAAGAAATTTTAAAGTTAATGAAAAAATAAAAGTAAAATTAATTAAATTAATATCCGAGTGTTCTGGTCATTCTGGTATTGCAGGAGGACAATACTCCGATCTCAGTTTCGAGCGTAAAAAAATTCCATTAAATAGAATTATAGAAATGCAAATTAAAAAAACTGGTAAACTATTTAGTTTTTGTTGTATGGCTCCAGTGATCATGAGTAATAAAACTAATTATTTAAAAAAATTTGATAAAATTGGATCTGAAGTCGGATTATTATTCCAAATAGCTGATGATCTTATTGATTTTAGTGGAAATACAAAAAAAGTTGGAAAAAAAACAAAAAAGGATCTAAAAAAGGGTAAAGCTACTTTAATTAGTTTACTAGGTTATAAAAATACTATTAGATATGGAAGTAAATTAAAATTAAATTTATTTAAAAAAATCGATACTTTTGGAAAAAGTGCCGATGATTTAAGAGAAACTATTAAATATATTTTAGAGAGAACCAAGTGAATAAAAAATATAAATTTTTAGACGAAATAAATTTTCCATCTGATATAAAAAAACTTTCCCAATCCGATCTTAAAGTATTGGCTGCAGAGGTTAGAGAAGAAACCATAGACGCAGTTTCAGAAACTGGTGGTCATTTAGGTGCAGGCCTTGGAGTTGTTGAATTAACTGTTGCGTTACATTATGTTTTTAATACACCAAATGATAAATTAATTTGGGATGTTGGTCATCAAACATATCCTCATAAAATTTTAACAGGGAGAAAGGATAGAATAAGAACTTTGAGAAAAGGAAAAGGTTTATCCGGCTTTACCAAGAGATCTGAAAGTGAGTATGATCCATTTGGTGCAGCTCACAGTTCAACATCGTTATCATCAGCATTAGGAATAGCTGTAGCAAATAAATTATCAAATAAATCTGGAAATGTAATTGCAGTTATTGGTGATGGAGCAATGAGTGCTGGTATGGCCTATGAAGCGATGAATAATGCAGGAGAAAGTAAAGTTAAAATGATAGTTATTTTGAATGATAATGACATGTCCATAGCCAAACCAGTTGGTGCGATGAGATCTTACTTAGCAAAAATATTATCTGGTAAAATATATTTTAGCTTAAGGGAAACTGTAAAATTAATAATATCTGCTTTTTCAAAAAGATTTAGTAGCAAGGCTGGAAAAGCCGAAGATTTTTTAAGATCTGCTGTAACTGGTGGAACATTGTTTAGTTCACTAGGGTTCTACTATATTGGACCAATAGATGGACATGATACAGAATCATTAGTTTCGGTTTTAAATAATGCTAAAGATATAAATTATGAAGGTCCAATTATGATCCACATAAAAACGCAAAAAGGAAAAGGTTATGAATTTGCAGAGAAGTCTTCAGATAAATTTCATGGAGTTTCTAAATTTAATGTAAATACAGGTGTTCAAGAAAAATCAAAATCAAATATACCAGCATATACAAAAGTTTTTGCTAATACACTTGTAAAACATGCTGAAAAGGATAGTAAAATTATTGGGATTACAGCTGCGATGCCATCAGGAACAGGGATGGATATTTTTGGAAAAAAATTCCCCCTAAGAATGTTTGATGTAGGAATTGCCGAACAACATGCCGTTACTTTTGCAGCAGGTTTAGCTACTGAGGGTTATAAACCTTTTACAGCAATATACTCTACTTTTTTACAAAGAGCTTATGATCAGGTTGTACACGATGTTTCAATTCAGAGTTTGCCAGTAAGATTTGCAATTGATAGGGCTGGACTTGTTGGCGCTGATGGCCCAACTCATGCGGGTTCATTTGATATAACTTACCTTGCAACTCTTCCTAACTTTGTTGTGATGGCAGCAAGTGATGAAAGTGAATTAGTTAAGATGGTAAATACATCAGTTGACATTAATGATAAACCGTCTGCATTTAGATACCCAAGAGGAAATGGAATTGGTATCAATTTACCATCAATTGATGAAAAATTAGATATAGGAAAGGGAAGAATAATTAAAGAAGGAAACAAGGTAGCCCTATTAAACTTTGGAGCTCGGTTGAATGAATGTCTAACTGCTTATGAAAATCTTAAAAAAAAAGGTGTTAATATAACTATTGTAGATGCAAGATTTGCCAAACCTCTAGACGAAAATCTTATTTGGCAATTGGCAACTGATCATGAAGCATTAATCACAATAGAGGAAGGTTCTATAGGAGGCTTTGGATCGCATGTAAGTCAGTTTTTATCAGAAAAGAATTTGTTAGATAATAATTTAAAATTTAGATCTATGATTTTGCCAGACAGATTTATAGATCATGATAAACCAGATTTAATGTATAAATATGCAGGCCTAGATTCAATTAGTATTGAAAATAAAGTATTGGATGCATTAAATTCAAAAGTAATAATAAGAAAAAGCAATTAACTTTTGCATTGGGCACTATTCATGAGGTAATGATCAAGTATTACGCAGTGCATCATAGCTTCTCCTATTGGTACTGCTCTTATTCCAACACAAGGATCATGTCTTCCTTTTACAGATATAGATGTATTTTTTCCAAATTTATCGATAGTCTTTCTTGATGAAAGTATTGATGATGTTGGTTTCACTGCAAATGAAACAACAATATCTTGTCCTGACGATATACCACCAAGTATTCCACCAGCATTATTAGATTTAAATTTAATTTTTTTTCCTTTTTGTTGTATCTCATCAGAATTTTGTTCCCCAGTTAATTGAGCTGAATTCATGCCAGATCCAATATTTACACCTTTGACTGCATTAATGCTCATCATAGCTGCAGCTAGATCCATATCTAATTTGGAATATATTGGAGCACCCAGTCCAATTGGAACACCTCTTGCTTGTACTTCAATTATGGCTCCACAAGATGAGCCTGCTTTTCTTATACTTAACAGATATTTTTCCCAGAGTTTTAAAATCGACTTATCTGGACAGAAAAGTGGATTTTTATTTATAAATTTATCGTTCCATTTATTTATATCACAACCAAGTATACCTAACTGAGTCACCGCTCCAATTACTTTATATTTTTTTCCAATTTTATTTTGTAAAACTTTTTTTGCTATAGCCCCAGCAGCAACCCTTGCTGCTGTTTCTCTAGCAGACTGTCGTCCTCCACCTCTATAATCTCTAATTCCATATTTTTTGAGATAAGTAAAATCTGCATGACCAGGTCTAAATTTATTTTTAATAGTTTCATAATCTCTAGACCTCATATCCTTATTATAAATAATCATAGAAATAGGTGTCCCAGTGGTTTTACCTTCAAAAACGCCAGACAAAATATTTATTTTATCATCCTCTTTTCTTTGTGTCGTAAATTTAGACTGACCAGGTTTTCTTTTATTAAGTTCAATCTGAATATCTTGTTCTTTAATATTTATATTAGGTGGACATCCATCAACTACACAACCTATAGCGGGTCCATGAGATTCACCCCAAGTTGTGAATCGAAATATCTTTCCAAATGTATTAAATGACATTAAATATATTATATAATTTATTTTGTTGAAATTATGAATCAAAAAAACTCTTTTGGGCTAAATAATTGCTTTAAGGATTTAAAAAATCCCCTAGATCTGTTTAATGAATGGTTTAATGAAGCAAAAAAAACAGAGAATAACGATCCAAATGCTTTTGCATTAGCAACAGCAAACAAAAAGGGAATTCCATCAGTTAGAATGGTTCTATTAAAAAATTATAATGAAAAAGGATTTACTTTTTATACTAATCTCGAAAGCAGGAAAAGCAAAGATATAAATGATAATGCTTTTGGCTCAATTTGTTTTCACTGGAAAAGTTTGTTAAGACAAATAAGAATTACCGGATCACTATCTAAAGTTTCTGATAAAGAGGCAGATGAATATTTTATTTCAAGATCGTACGGCAGTAGGATCGGAGCATGGGCATCAAAGCAAAGTACTATTTTAAATAATAGAGATGAACTATATAAATCAATTGAAAGTTATAAAAAAAAATATCCTAGTGAAATTTCTGTACCAAGACCAAAACATTGGTCTGGCTGGAACCTAAATCCATATGAAATAGAATTTTGGTTAGATGGAGAAAATAGAATACATGAAAGGCTTTTTTATTCCAAAAAAAGTGATGGAAGCTGGGAAAAATTTTTACTAAGTCCTTAAAAATTTCTTTCTAAGCTAAAAGATGTTAAATTCTGTAGAATTTCTTTTTCTTTACTATTATCAAATATGCTCAAAGAATTTGAAGCTAAATTTATGAAGTGATCTGCCTTTTTATAGCACTCAGATATAATATTATATTTATTTATCATTGATAAAGTTTCCTTAAATTCTATTTCAGATCTTATTTTTTTTTCAAAACAGTCTTTTAAAATTTTTTTTTCTTTCAAATTTGCTTTTTGATAAAGCAATATTATTGGCAAAGTTATTTTACCTTCATAAAAATCATTTCCAATTTCTTTTCCAAAAAGTTTTAGTTCCGAATTATAGTCCAAAGTATCATCTGCTATTTGAAAAGTTAGGCCAAGATTTTTTCCATAAAATTCTAAAGCGTCTTTAATTCTATTTTCTTTATTCGCCAATATAGAACCAACTTTAGCAGCAGCAGCAAACAAGGCAGCAGTTTTTGCAGAAATAATTTTTAAATAAGTTTCTTCCAACATGTCAATCTCTCCTTTATGTTGAAGTTGTAATACTTCACCCTGAGAAATTTCTGCAGAAGTTGATGAAAGTAATTTTAAGATTTCTAAATTTCCATCCTCCACCATCATCTCAAAACATCTACTAAGCAAATAATCTCCTACTAAAATAGATGACTGATTTCCCCAAATGCTATTTAAAGTTTTTTTGCCCCTTCTAATTTGACCATTATCAATTACATCATCATGCATTAATGTTGCTGAATGAATTAATTCTATACAAGCAGCAAGGTTTATATCTCTACTTCCTTTTAGGTATCCACAAAGTTTAGATGATCCTAATGTCAATAAAGCTCTAAGTTTTTTTCCACCCGTCCTTAGATGGTATTTGGTCATTTCATCTACCAGATGAACTTTACTTGATAGCTTAGTTTTAATTTTTTCCTCTACTAAAACCAATTTATCTTCAACTGAATTTTTAAGATCAGAATATGAATTATTTAAACGGTTTTTTAGCTGAACTACGGTTCCCATAAGGCCAGAGTAGTACAATTAACGCAATATTATACTTATCAATTGACGCACCTGAAACTTCAACTATAAGTAGGCTTTATATTAAATCAAAAATTTTATAAGCATAAATATGTTTTCGTTTTTCAAAAAAAAAAAAATAATACCTCATATCAAATTAACTGGAGTAATAGGTAATGTAGGAAGATTTAAACAAGGTATAGATTTTGCTGGCCAGGAAGAAATAATAAAGAAAGCTTTCTCAATTAAAAAAGCTCCAGCTGTTGCTATATCGATTAATTCACCCGGAGGATCTCCTGTACAATCACATTTAATTCATGATTTTATTAGATCTGAAGCAAAAAAAAATAATAAAAAAGTAATTATATTTGCTGAAGATGTTGCAGCTTCGGGAGGCTATCTAATAGCATGTTCTGGTGACGAAATTTACGCAAATCCAAGCTCTATAATTGGTTCTATCGGGGTAATCTCTGCATCATTTGGTTTTAAAGATTTAATCCAAAAAATCGGAATTCAAAGAAGAGTTTATACTGCTGGAAAAAATAAAAGTACACTAGACCCATTTTTAGATGAAAAAAAAGAGGATATTGATAGGCTTAAAAATATTCAATTAGATTTACATAAAGATTTTATAGATGTTGTAGAAAAAAGTAGATCAAAAAAATTAAAAAAAGATAGTGGAATTGAGTTATTTTCAGGTGAGTTTTGGACTGGTAGAAAAGCTAAAGATCTAGGTTTAATAGATGGAATTGGAAATGCAAATCAAATTTTAAAAGAAAAATTTGGTGATGAAATAACTATTAAAAAATTTCAAAAAGGAAAAAGTTGGTTAGCCAAAAAATTATCATCTGAAAATACTACAGACCAGGTGATAAATGTTTTAGAAGAAAGATCTATCTGGCAAAGATATGGTTTCTAAAAAAAGAAAAAAAACAATAAATAAATTTCAAACATTTCAAGATACTATCTTGAACCTACAAAAATATTGGAGCAAACATGGATGTGTTATACTCCAACCTTACGACATGGAAGTTGGAGCGGGGACTTTTCATCCTGCTACTACACTAAGGTCCCTAGGATCTAAGCCTTGGAAGGTAGCTTATGTTCAACCTTCTAGAAGACCTACAGATGGTAGATACGGTGAGAATCCAAATAGGCTTCAACATTATTATCAGTTTCAAGTTTTAATTAAGCCTTCACCAAAGAATATTAAAAAACTATATTTAAATAGCCTCTCTTCAATAGGCATTAAACATCAAGAACATGATATAAGATTTGTAGAGGATGACTGGGAAAGTCCTACTTTAGGAGCGGCTGGACTTGGATGGGAAGTTTGGTGTGATGGAATGGAGGTTACTCAATTTACATATTTTCAACAAATGGCAGGAATTGAATGTGATCCAATTTCAGTTGAACTTACTTACGGTCTTGAAAGACTATGCATGTTTACTCAACAAAAAAAAAATGTTTTCGATTTAGTTTGGAACTCTGAAGGTATTTTATATAAAGATGTTTTTTATCAGGCAGAAAAAGAGTTTTCAAAATACAACTTTGAATTAGCAAATACAGATAATTTACTCAAAATTTTTGAAATGCTAGAAAATGAAACTAAAAGTTTAATTGAAAATAAACTTTCTTTACCAGCTTATGATCAATGTCTAAAGGCAAGTCATGTATTTAATATTTTAGATGCAAGAGGCGTAATCAGTGTTGCTCAAAGAGCTGAATTTATTGCTCGAATAAGAGATTTAGTTAAAGGTGTTGGAAAAATATGGCTTGAAAGCCAGGAATAAAATGTCCGAATTTTTTTTAGAATTATTTAGTGAGGAAATGCCTCCAAATTTACAATCTTCTTCAAGAAAAAATATTCTTTCTAATTTTAAAAGTTTTTTTGATAAAAAAAATATAAATTATAAAAATGAAGCTAAAGCCATCTCGACCCCAAATAGGCTTGTTGTTTATTTTAAAAATATAAATAAAGAATTAAATCAAAAATCAGAGGAAATAAAAGGACCAAGTACAAGTGCTCCAGAAATAGCTATCGAAGGATTTATCAAATCAAATAAAATTACAAAAAATGATATTTTTAAAAAAAATATCGAAAAAGGAGAGTTTTATTTTTATAAAAAGCCATCAAAAAAAGTGAGAACTTCTGAAATTTTAGAACAAAATATTCCAGAGTTGTTAAAAAATTTAATTTGGAAGAATTCAATGAAATGGGGGGATAATAAACTTCTATGGGGAAGACCATTAAAATCTATTTTAGCAATATTTGATGGAAAAACCTTAAATTTTCAATTTTACCATTTAATAAGTACTAACCGGACCTATATAGATAAAGATTTTGAGGATAAAACAAAATCGTTTTCAACTTTTCACTCGTATATATCCTTTTTTAATAAGAGAAATATAATTATTGATAACCAAATAAGAAAAAACAAAATCCAGAGTGATTTAATGAAATTATCAAAAAAAAAAAATCTAAAAATTCAAATTAATGAAAAATTAATAGACGATGTTACAGACATAGTAGAAAAACCAAAAATTATAGCTTGTTCATTTGATAAAAATTTTTTGAAAATTCCTAAAGAAATTATTATTATTACAATGCAACAACATCAAAAGTATTTTCCTACAATTGATAAAAAAAATAATTTGACTAATAATTTTTTTATAGTTGCAGACTCACCAGATATAAAAGGATTAATTAAATTAGGCAATGAAAATGTTATTGAAGCTAGATTAAGCGATGCAGAATTCTTTTGGAATAAAAATAAATCTCAAAGTCTAGTTAAACAAGTTTCTAAACTTGAAAATATTAATTATTTTAAGGGACTTGGTACTTATTATGACAAGGTTCAAAGAATTAGAAAATTAAGTGGATTAATTTCAGATGAGCTTCTTATAAGTAAAGAAAAAATTGAAATTGCATCAACAGTTTGCAAAGTTGATTTATTATCAGATTTAGTTGGAGAATTTCCTGAATTACAAGGTTTGTTAGGAGGTTATTTTGCTGAATCCCAAGGCTTTGAAAAAGATGTATGTATAGCTATTAAAGAACATTATCTTCCATTAGGAATAGATAGCAAAATACCAAAACACCCATATAGTATAGCTTTATCTTTAAGTGATAAAATAGATACTCTTGTTGGTTTCTTTGGTATTAACTTAAAACCAACTAGTTCCAAAGATCCTTATGCCCTTAGAAGACTCACTTTAGGACTAATTAAAATGATAATTGAAAATAATAAAGAATTTAAACTGAGAGATTTAGTTAATTATTCCTGTCTACTATATAATGAGCAATCAAGAAACTTTGACATTAAAAAAATTCAAAAAGAATTTTATGAATTCTTTAACGATAGATTTAAAAATTATATGAAACAAAAAGGTATTAGAAATGATATAATTGAAAGCTCAGTGACTACAAATAATCTAGAAAATATTTTAAAAATTTATAAAAAATCAATAACACTAAATAAATATATCTCAAAAGAGGTTGGAGTTAATGTTATATCAATCTATAAAAGAGCTTTTAACATTTTGAATAGTGAACCAATAAGCAAAGAATTTGTAGTAAGTGGCTCAGCTGATCCAGGACTATTTAAAAATGAATATGAAAAAAACTTATATAAAAAAATACATGATATTAGGAAGGATTTTACAAGTGTTAGTAGAGATGGAGATTATAAAGGTCTATTAGAGACTTTGTCCACAGCAAAAAAAGAAGTTAATGATTTTTTTGACAATGTAATAGTAAATGATGAGGATGAAACCTTAAAAAAAAATAGACTAGAACTTTTGAAAATGTTGTGTAAAACCTTTGATAATTATTTTAATTTCTCTGGAGTAGAAAGTGTATAGTGAAAAAACTTGTTTATAATTTTAAATCTAAAGATACAAAAAAAATCAAATTTCCTAAAAATATTTTAGGCGGAAAGGGTGCAAACCTATCAGAAATGGGAAGACTAGGATTTCCAGTCCCTTCAGGATTTACTATTTCCACTGAGGTATGTGATTTATTTTTTAATAATAAAAAAAAACTAAATTCTAAAATATTAAAACAAATTAAAAAAGAGATAAAATCAATTGAAAAAGATTCTGGTAAGAAGTTTGGTGATATCGAAAACCCAATGTTAGTCTCTGTTAGGTCTGGCGCAAGAGTCTCAATGCCAGGTATGATGGATACAATTTTAAACTTAGGTTTAAATGATAAAACTGTAGAAGCATTAGCAAAAAAAACTGCAAATATTAGATTTGCAAAAGATAGCTATAGAAGATTTATTCAAATGTATGCAAATGTAGTTATGGGTATAGAAAGTTATAATTTTGAAGAATTGATAGAAAATTACAAGTTAACTAAAGGAGTTCTGTTAGATACTGAACTTGATGCATCCGATTGGGACGGATTAATAAATGATTTTAAAAATGTGGTTAAAGAAAAAACAAATAAAGATTTTCCACAAGATGTAAATGAACAATTAATTGGTGCAATTTCTGCTGTATTTTTATCTTGGGAGAGTAATAGAGCAAAAATCTATAGAAAAATTAATCATATACCATCAAATTGGGGTACCGCGGTTAATGTTCAATTAATGGTATTTGGGAATATGGGACAAGATTGTGCAACAGGAGTAGTTTTTACTAGAAACCCTTCAAATGGAAAAAATGAGATTTATGGAGAATATTTAATAAATGCTCAAGGAGAAGATGTTGTAGCTGGTACAAGAACACCTCAATATATTACTAAAAAATCTAAAAAAGAGTCGAGCGCAGAAGGTAGTTCTATGGAGGATTCAATGCCTAGAGTTTTTAAAGAATTAAAAAAAATCTTAAAAAAACTTGAAACATATTATAAGGATATGCAAGATGTAGAATTCACTGTTGAAAATCAAAAACTTTGGATATTACAAACAAGATCTGGTAAGAGAACTTCAAAATCTGCAGTAAAAATTGCTGTTGATATGTTTAATGAAAAACTAATTTCAAAAAAAGAAGCTGTTTTAAGAATTGATCCTAATTCATTAGATAGTCTTCTTCATCCAACACTAGATGAAAAAAGCGATATTATAGTGATTGCCAAAGGTTTGCCAGCATCGCCAGGCGCAGCAAGTGGTAAAATTGTATTTTCTTCTGACGAAGCAGAAAGATTAAATTCAATGATGCAAAATACTATACTAGTAAGACTTGAAACATCCCCAGAGGATATTCATGGCATGCATGCTGCAAAAGGAATTTTGACAGCAAGAGGAGGCATGACAAGCCATGCAGCCGTTGTAGCTAGAGGAATGGGAAGACCATGTGTTTCTGGTTCAAGTGAAATAGATATTGATTATGAAAATAAAATATTAAAAACCAAAGATTATAAGCTTAAAGAAGGGGAAATAATAACTATTGATGGTTCAACAGGTAGAATAATTTTAGGTGAGGTAAAAACTATAAAACCAGAAATTTCAGGCGACTTTTCAAAAATTATGAAATGGGCAGATTCATATAGAAAACTAAAAATTAGGACTAATTCAGAAACTCCTATTGATAGTAAAACAGCTAGAGAGTTTGGAGCTGAAGGAATAGGTCTTTGTAGAACAGAACATATGTTTTT
>CETU01078223.1_pt1 | contig 13037 bp, 7 predicted proteins | sample 356531 | NCBI WGS metagenome assembly CETU01 (sample SAMEA2623488, study PRJEB7988) | marine metagenome | isolation source: saline water (ENVO:00002010), including
ACTATTGGGTCTACACTAGTTGTATCAACATCTCTTCGTAATTCACTCGCACTTATCGCTCCAGTTGGATTATTCAATCTAAAAGTATCTCGTAACTGACTAAACTTCATATCAGTTTGATTATTTGGTACAGGTTGTCCACTACCATTGAAATAAGGACCAGATTTAGTTATAGTTAATCCCATAAAAACTCGTACTTTTTATTATTTATGAATTGAGTCTAGTAATTGTTTGTGTGATATAAATTTTAGTTGTTTTTTTAACTTCAATCCTTCCTCGTAGTGTCTCTTAGATTCACATAACATTTCTTCTGGTTTAGAATCTATAAAATTTTGAATTGATTCTTTATCAAATAACCTAAGACCATCAGCGATTTGAACATAACTATCAGTCAACCACAATTTAAGAATTTTATTTTCAGCAGGTATATCTATAAACTCATCTTTACACGACTCTTCAAATTCTTTAACCCACTGCATTTTATTATTGTTCATATATTTCCAAAAATCTGAGTCTGTCCTATAAGTTGCATAATGTAATGCAACAAATTTTATATTCGCATCAATAAAATGTCTATTCCTATCATTTATTCTTTTTCTATCAGAATCTAAATTTTCAAGAGATGAATTAAAATCTGTAAAAGCATTTAATTGATTTAAAATCATTTGAGATGCTAATGCTTCTAATGGTTCAACAAATCCACTAGCAAGTCCAACTGCCATACAATTTCCAATAAAACTATTCTCGTAGTATCCTGATCTAAATTTAATAATTTTATCACTCTTTAAGTTGGTGTTATGATTTTTTATTAACCAATCGTCGTATTTTTTCTTTGCTTCTTCATCAGATAAGAATTTTGATGAGTATAGGTATCCTGTTCTAATTTTATCAGCAACAGGTATAGCCCAAATCCACCCATTATCAGTTGCTTCTGCTAATGTATGAGAAGGTATCTCATTATCTTTATTATCAATCTCTTGTGATAATGCTTTATCGAGTGGTAAATATTTTTTTATATCATGCCATTCTGGATTTAAATATTTAAATATTGTAGATTCAAATCCTGATGCATCAATAAAATAATCTGCTTCTACAATACCACTATTCTTACATTCTATATTTTCTATTCTATTACATTCAGTATTAACTCTAACTCTCGTAACAACATCATCAACAAGATTAATTTCCCCTTCCATTTTTTTAAAAACAAAGTCTGAAAATTCTTGTGTGTCTATATGTAATCCAAGTTCTTCCCATTCATCAAAAGGTTTGTCTTGTACGGTGTTAGTTGCATTACAAGAATTTACTCCACCATTATATGAATCATTTAATATGGCATATGGTGAACTACAATTAAGATATTTGGGAACTTCTGCGAAACCATGAAAAAAGCTAGTATCAGGAATCCAATTTTTAAAATTGATACCCATTTTAAGAGTCACCATAGGTAATTCTTGTATAATCTCTTCCGTTGTAAGACCTAGACTTCTTAAAAAATGCAATATACCTGGTGCTGTACTCTCACCTACACCAATAATTTTTTTACTTTTATCGTAGTAAACAGAAACATCAACTTCATTTCCCCAATGTTTTTTAATAATCGCAGCAGAAATCGCACCAGCTGTTCCTGCACCAACAATTACAAATTTTTTCATTTAAAAATTATGTGTCAATATCAACAGTTGAACCTGCATTGAATTTTATAGAGTTTCCAGTTCCAGAACTAATAGAAGCACCAATACCATCTGCATTTTGATTACCATTAACATTTGTACCAATAATTCTAATGTTACTATGAGTATTACCATTAATTAGAACTCCTCTACCCTGAGTTCCAGTTCCAGATAATTCAGCAGTATTACCACCAATCTTACCACCTGAGATATAGATATTGTTTACATTTGTTCCAATGAAAATGCCATGATTAGTTCCAGAACTATTTCTACTATTTCCACCAATCGCTGGATTTACAATGCTACAATTATTAATAGTGTTGGTATCTATTAATATTCCATGTCCGACATTATCTCGAACATTTGGATTTGTTATATTAACTGAAGAATTTTGATTGGAAAGAATGTTAATACCATGACTACCATTAGTGCAAGAAAAACAATTATCAATTGTTATAAAATTACCAGTTCCATTTAAACTAAATCCATCAGAGTTTGCTCTCTCTGCCTCAGAGTTTTGGAAATATAAGAAATCACCATCCCAAGAACTATCTGTGTAGAATGATCTCTTTAATCTAATTGCAGATGTATTTGTTACATAAACTGTTGAAACTGTATTGTATATTGAGATACCATCAATAGCACTATTAATTGCTGAACCATCTGGTGATCCGTCAATAACACAATCTTGAATACGAATTTGATCAATAACCTCACTTCCATTTTCATTCAATCCAATGCAAGCACCACCACCCTTATTTGATGGAACATTTCTAAATCTACATCCTCTTATTATAGAATCACTTAATCCTTTGAGTGTAATACAATTAGCAATACCATGAAATACACAATTTTCAATTAGATATCCTTGACAACCTGCATTTGCTAGAACATGAATTGCACCATTACCACCACTTATACCACTGTTTCCACCTGAACCATTTGCTGCTCCACCTTTAAATGTAATACCTATAAAATGAATTGCACGAGAGTTTGTTATATTAAAGAACTCATCATCTGCATCTCTTCTTAGAACAGTACCACCAGTATCAGAACCACCACCATAATTTTGATGACCAGAACCAACAAATCGAAGTGAGTTTTCATTTGCTGCTTGTGTTAATTCTATTGCAGCATTTAGATAGAACATTCCACCAGGAAAGAATATTGTTCCACCATTTGAACCTAGTGCAGCAATCGCATTATTAATTGCAGTAACATTTGTACCATCAGTTGCACTTGCGTCAAGACCGTAATCACCAGCATTAACAAATCCCTCTCCCAACCCAGAATTTCTTAATTCAAGTGCGTTGCCAGCAGAGTTAACTCTTAAATACTTTCTCGCAGTAAGTGAACCAGGTGTATCAGTTAATCCTGTAAACGTATTTGTATCGGTGTTAGGATTATTAACAAACTCAAGTGCGTTACCAGAGGAATTGACTGCAACGAACTTACTTGCAGTAAATGAACCAGGTGTGTCAGATAATCCTGTAAATGTAGAGCTACCTCCACCACTACCAAGAGAAGTCCAAGTTGAACCATCAAAATTTTGTAACTTATTTAAACTTGAATTATATACTATTCCACCTGCGACTGTCGTTAATCCAACTCTCTCAGCATTTGTAACAATCGGTGGTAACATAAATCTAGCAGTTGATATTCCTGGATTCAATGCTGATCCATCTCCCTTACCTGCATCACTAAAATCAATAATAGCTTTAGTGTTTGTGCTTCCCATACTTAAAGTGACTTCACCACTCGTACTAATATCTGTTCTCCTAATATAGACAGATGAAGAATTTATACCAACTTTACAACTAAACAGATGAAGACCATTTGAGGTATCTGCACCTCCACCACCACCAACACCATATCCAACAACTCCCATGTTTTCTGTGGGAGATGCAGTGGTTCCAATACCAATGTAATCAATCTCTGCCTTAGATGCTATTTTTACAGCAAAAGATGTATCAATTATTGCTCCAGTTTCAACTCCTACTTTATTGACAAAAAGATTAGATGTTTCAGCAAAAAGATCTTGATTAAATTTAGTTGTTCCACCAATAGCAATGTTGTTGAATGTTGAAATTCCTGAGTTAACTTCAATATTACTGCCACCTATGAGTGATGGCAATGAAATATCACCTGTTAAATTAATATCACCTGCAACATCTAAATTACCACCAACACCAAAATTACTTGTTACAGTTGATGTACCTACAACTTCAAAATTAGATTCAGGATTTGTTTTACCAACGCCAAGTTTACCTTCATGTGTTAATGATAGAAGTTCAGCATTATTTTGCCCATATATCCATGAGAATCTACCAGTCTGAATACCTGTGCTAGTACCTGCATGAATGAATGTATTAACAGAACCAGGATTATAGTTGACAAAGTTTAATGATCCATCAGGATTACCATATCTGATAAGTGCAGATTCATTACCATCTGTATCTGATTTACCTAAACTTACTTTTGTCTGTCCTGACTCTCCAACAATTTCTAGTGATGCATCAGTTGCTTTTTTAATTGTTAAATCTGATTTGGGGATCGCAGATCCGATACCGACTCGACCCGTATTTAACGCTGCAAGTGCAGTTCCACCCGTACCAACATTGACTGCTGTTGACGCTGTGGTAACACCCGAAAGAATATCACCTGTGATATTTCCTGTGATATTTCCAGTCAGATTTCCTGTCACATTTCCAGTCACATTACCAGTAAGATCACCAGTAACATCTCCTGTTAATGAACCAACAAATGCATTAGAGGTTGTAACACCAGAAACAGTAAGAGTACTTGCATTAGTAACTCCAAGAGTACTGATTCCAGAATTAACATTTCCATCTACATTACCAGTTACATTACCCGTTACATTTCCTGTGACTGCTCCTGTGACACCACCAACAACATCACCAGTCAATGCTCCAACAAAACTCGTAGCAGTTATAATACCAGTTGCTCTAATATTACCTATTGAACTTATACCAACTCCTTTCTTACCAGCAACACCAGGTGTTCCACCAACTTGGAAACTAATTCTTGGATCTGTGGTAGCGATACCAACGTTGCCAGCTGCAAATATTGAAGTATATCCTAAACCAACATCAACGTCTACCCATTGTGATGTAGGAAGACTTGATAAAGTTGAACCATCACCATAAAAATTAGATGCTTTTATACCACCACCTGTGATTGAAATTGCGGTTCCAACTTTAATATCAGTCGCAGTAGCAACACCTGCTACAAAAAGATCGTTTGTTGTTGTTAAACCAACTACCTTTGCTGTACCACGAACATCGAGAGCTTCGTTAGGTATCGAAGTTCCAATACCAACCAAGCCGTTAGCATTAACGATAAAATTATCTTCGTCAACTTGTACTCCATTTCGGAAACTAAATGATTTTCTTATGCTCGCCATCTTGTGGTATTTTTAGTTATTTATTATGACAAACTATTTACTTTGTCGTCTAATTCCTTGATTGCCTGTATCAATAATGGAACTAATTTTTCATAACGGACTGCTTTTACACCATCTTCTCTGGTTGTTGTAATGCCTGGTAGTCCAAGTGCTTCAATCTCTTGTGCAATCACACCAGTATCATATTCCCCAGCCCATGCGTGTGGTTGAACATTATTGTCTGATGTTTCTTTCCATTGGAATGTATAACCAGCAATCGCATTTATTTTATCAATCGCATTTGGTATGATATTGAGATTTTGTTTTAGATTTTGGTCTGATGATGAGAATGCAGTGATGTCTCCACCAACATGAAGATCATCATTAATACCAACACCACCCGATACGGTTACTGCACCAGTTGTTTTGCTGGTTGAGTTTGTAGTTTGGGTAACTACAAGAGTTCCGTTCACTGTGGTTGAATCACTTGTGGCATTACCTAGTGTTACATTACCATCTACTGTTAAATTATTATCAACTTGAAGATTATCTCTGACTGATGTAATACCAGATAGAGAGTTCAACATTAAAGGACCAGAGTTAGTGTCAATGGTATTACTGTCAGCCTCTGCAATCCTAATATTACCAAATGTTAGATTACCACCATTAACAGTTCCTTGAACATTTAAATTACCACCAATGAAGACACTCTTACCAATACCAACACCACCTGAAACAACTAGATCACCAGAAGTAACTGACTCTGATTGTGTTCCTTGTGATAATGTTAATGTCTTGGAGAAGTTTGTTATAGCATCAAATCTGACATCCTTACTGAAATTAACAGGACCGTCAAAGTTAGATAATATAGTTCTTGATGTTCCACCTTCAACTTTGAGTCTTTCTTTGATAACAACTTCATCAAATACAACACTCAATCTTGATGGATCTTCACCTGTTACAGTTGGAACAGGAGCATCAAATGTTTTTTCCTGTCCAGTTGAGGAACTAACTCTCTTGTTACCAATAAAGAAGTCACCTTCATTGTTCATACCAGTATAAACAACCTGTCCACATGATCTCTCTTGTGATTGAACTAAGAACTCTTCTCTCTCAGTCAGTGTTTTAACTTGTACCTGTGGTAATCCAGTTGAATAGTTACCAGGACCAAAACCAATATATTCAAATGTATGTCCTGATGCACGAATAATAGATGGTCTTCTAAATTCGATTGGTATCGGTGTGATCTTTTTAATTAATGATCCAGATAAATGATTATCTTTTGTACTTCCTAATGCACCACGAACAACTCCAATTACATCAAGTCCACTACCAGACAATTCTGATGTGGTGACTCTCATTATCTCATTATCAATCTGAACATAAGAACCAAGTGGGAATCTGATTGCGGTTCCAATACCTGCATTTGGTACTACAACTTTCATCTGAGAACCAGTTGTTAAGTCCTCTGTAAGTGTAAGTGTTTCATTATCAAAGAATGATAGTCCTCTTGTTCCTAAGTTCTCTCCATCAACACCAGAAGTAGCGTCACCTGCACTCATACCATGAGGTAATACAAACGCACCATTTAGATTTGCATCTGTCTTCGCAGAGAATGTTTTAATACCAACTCTCTCCTTAACTGTGAAATCACCTAACTTATTGTTAGAACTATCAATAATTCTGAATGGACTTCCAATTACCAATCCATGAGCAGAACCACAAGTGAATGTAGATACACCACTTACAGATTCAAAATCATCAGATACGATTGATACCGCTGGTCCTAAATTAAGTGCATATTGTCCTGCTAAGAATGATGTATCACCTGCTGTTTTTGCAATCGCAACTGATTTAGTTGAGGGAACTGATGATATTCTGAAATAACCATCTGTGAGTGTACCAATACCAGTGATTTGTAGAACGTCACCCACATTTGTATTGATACCAACTGTTGTAAATGTCGCCGCAGCACCGATACTAGGATTACCAATGACTGTTGGGTCAAATTCTAATTTCTCAGTACCACTATATCCTGATCCACCATCTATAACATCAAATTTAATTATTGATCCACCTGATATGGTTACTTTTGCAGTCGCACCATCCCATGTGGTTGTACCTTCATTAAACAATTTAATGTTGTGATATGTACCATCTGTATATCCTGTTCCTCCTGTGAAGTCAGTATATGTAACGATACCACTTAGACCATGCTCTCTGTCGAAAGTAATTGTAGAAACACCTGCTATTGACTCAATACCAGTGATCTTTAAACCTCTACCAAAATCTTGTAGTAACTTATCAGTTGCTTCTCTGGTGATACTATTTTTAAGACTGTTAGTTACAACGTCACCTATTGGTGTTCTACGTGCAAATGAAACTGCTGCTGGTGGATTATCATTCTCGTTATCTTTATCTTGCTGTGGATATAGATCAGTAACATTCTGACTGTACTTTTGATCTGTAAACTCAGTATTGATTGTATTATCTGCTTTCAGAACATACAAGTGATAGATACCATCTTGTACATCTTTAATATACTGACTGATTACTTCACTACGATAGATGTATAAGTTTGACTGTAAATCGTTTCTTTGGAATCGTGGTAGATTGACTGTTCGATCAGAAGTATCACTTGTGAAACTACCTGTGTTATGAACTCTACCATCAGTATCAGTGGTTGTGTACTGAAACTCTTTGTCATTTGTAATTGCAGTAACTTCAAATGTTCCATTGTATGCTGAGTTGGCAACACCTGTTGTGTTTGTAGTACTCTTAACATTTACAATGTTTACTTTATCGCTAACATTTAAGTTATGTGGTAATTCAGTTCTAACTGAAACAGTCGATGCGGATGCAGAGCAAGTACTGATAAATCTTGGATTACGATTAAAGAATACATCACTTGCATCTATTGTTCTTAATGAGAAATCAGTGCTTGCTCGAACACCACTTGTACTTGATTCTTGAATAACGAATCCATCATCAGGGTCTTTTGCGTTTGCAGCTTCTTTTGGAACAACAACACGAACTGTATATAATCTTTCATCCAATGATCTTGGATCAACAGTTCTTGAAATTGTGGTGACAACACTCTTCTCAGTAAGACCTTTGACTCCCTGAGATAATAACTCTGGGTAGATTGTGTTATCTGTATCTACATGAATGAACCAACTCTTATTGATTGGGTCAAACTGTACAGGTGAACCAATATCACCTGATGACTTATCTGATACACGACTCTCTACAAATAATTTTGTTCCACCAAAAACTGTAATCGCAACATTATTCTGTGCGTTAGTCACAGATGATGCTAACTTAATTTCTGTTGATGATATTCTGATTACAAAGTAAACTGTGTTTGACTCAATGTTCTCTGGTAGATCACCATCATCACTAAACACACGAATTTTCTCACCTGTTTGAAGTGTATGAGTTCCAATGGTGAATATGTTTGAAGATGCAACATCATTCTGTATAAAAGAAGGTCCTGTCTGAACTCTGAATATTTTTGAACTTACATTTGTACCACTGATGACTGATGATCCTGTGCTTACAACACTATCAGTCATGTTGATTTCAGCAGTTTTTGCACTACCACCAACATTTAGTGATAATACATCATCAGATTTTGCACCAACACGATAACCTTGAATGATTACAGGTGGTTTATCATCAAAATCTTTAAATGCGAATAGGTATAAGTGACTTGAAATACCAACAGATGTGGTAAGTCCAACGTCTAGTGACTGCCAATCAACACTTACAGGTGTTTCATTGATTGATCTTGGTGTAATAATATTACTGATATATGCTGTATCGTCTTTGGTAAATGCAGCTTTCTTAAATCCATCAGATGTGAGTGCAATCTGTCCAAAGTTAGAGTTGGAGTTAGTAACTGATGCGTCACTACCTGTCTCTGCGTTGAAATGCTTATTAAATCCAATCGCAAACACTGACACAATCTGCATGATTGCATCATTCTTCATATTAATATGTGCTGTCTGCCACTCTCTTCTATAAATTGCATCACTATCTAAATGATAAACAGTCGATGGGTCAAGTGATGATGACTCTTTTGATAATGAAGCACCCTTAGAAAGTTGTATTGTTATACCCTCATATGCTCTTGATGTTTCATTATATTTTACAAATGCTCTGTCGTCTTTCTGTAATGAAATACCAGTGAACTGTGCAACAACAATACTTCTAAATCCAGTTGCTTTTGCACCATCAGCGAGAATACCATTCATTCCAAATACAGAACGTAATGATACGTTGAAGATATAAGGTGATGCACCAGAAACAGTATCAGTTTCAATTGTAATTGTTGCAGACGCAACTGACTGTGGTGTTGCTAGTAAGTTTGGTCTAACAAATGGTAGTAGGTAAGTAAATTGTGTACTTGTAAGAACACTTGCAACTTTGGTTGAAATATTATAATCTGGAACGGAAACACCTTTAAGTTTAATTGGTGTTCCACTACTCAATCCATGTGGTGTAGTTGTAGTAACTGTGACAACATTACCTGGTGTCGCACCATCACCAGATATTAATGTAGAAATAGAGAGTGGGTCTGACGCAAATGCACCAACAATTTCAAACTCAGGTCTTTGTGGAGCAAATCCCTCAGATGATAATGGATATTTTTGATCTATATCTCTTGTGGATGATATATTAAATGCGTTTGATAACTTGGCATAATATATTTCAAGATCAGTCAGGCTGAAACGATTGTCAACAGTAACACCATCAGCATACTCAAAACAAGTTAGTTTATGGTGTGAGAAACTTGGTGTTGACTGATTATTTGCAGAGAAATCAATGGGGTCTGTATATACTAAACCTGCTTCATCCCCATCAAAGATAGAGAACTGCCAGAAGTAACAAGTACCAGTTACTCTGAATATTGCAGAAGATGCAACTGTGGTGTCAGTAGGATTAGGAACATATTTTGGTTTTATCTTTGTCTTTCTTAAATCTAGTCCAACGATGGAAGTACCACGAGGTACAATTACACCACCATTGATACTATTAAATTTGTAGAGTATATTATCTTCTTGTGTTAAATCAAAATTTGAGGTTAAATCTAGTGATAATGTAGTTTGTGCTGCTGTTTCCGCTCCAGAAGGAGACACTGCTGTTGCTGATCCACCTACATCTTTAATTGCAAAACCTGGTCTATTATCTATCTCATGCTCGCCTGGATATACTAATATTGTTGTTCTTTCTATTAAATCGTTATTTACTCCTCGTAGATATGAAAATCTAGCAGACTCTAACAGAGCTCTTTGTATCGTTTTAAATGGTGCTGCAAGTGAATTACCTTGATTCGTGATCGCATCAGTAGAATCAATGTCATTTGGATTCACATAAAGAATACGACCTTCTGTATTCTTGATAAAATTCTCTAGTTTATTAAGAGGCATCTTCTTATATTCGCCAAAATATTGCTATAATGTATTTAGTTAGGTAAATTCTTCCTGTTCGTAGAGATATTCTAAATCGTCAGGTAAAAGTTCTGGATTTTCAAGTTCTACTGGAAAATATAATGGATGTAATTCTTCTAACATCAAGTACCCATATGCTTTATACATGTACTCAGGGTCATAACAAGGATTTTCATCTGCTACCTGACATAACTCTTCATCCCATATATGTCCAAAAGGCAGTTCATCAAATGTAAATGGTATACCATTAATGAAAAACATTTTGACGATCATCTTACTATCGTCAAACCAGCAAAATTTGGTGGAGAGTTTGTACACAGATTGTAAGCAGGTAAACTATTTAGCCTGCATCATCATTCTCGTGACAATGTATTCTCACAATATCATCCATATCATCTTCGATTTTTTCTATTGCTTGACGAATATCATCGTGCAATCTTTCTACAGGAGTCTTCTCCTTTTCCATTTTTATATTATAAACCGTAATATTTATATTTTAATACTAACACACCATTTATGTCAACTACATGATACAATTCATTGCACCTATCGTATTTGTTGCCAACCAACCTGTTGCAATATATTTTGTATTTAACGGTGGATTGCCTCGATGTAAATGAGTAAATGAGCCAGGAAAAATAACAACTCTTCCTTCTACTGGTTTAATTCTTTGTTTTTGATACAAAAACTCTGTTTCACCATGTTCTACATTATTAAAATAAACAGACCAGACCAGAGTTCTTGATGCGTTTGTTAATTCGCCACTCTCTGAATGAAAGTTATGATATCCATGAGTTGGAATTGTTTTTTGAAGTAAACATCCACTACTATGAAAATTCCATTCTTTTAAAAATGGAAACCAATCTACATATTGTTCCAAACATAGTCTTACAGCATCTAATATATGTTTTGCTGCTTGTGGATTAAATGCTTCTAGATTTAACTGTTGATCCTGAACATAATTATTGTCTCGATTAACAATTTGTGTTGACGTATCTATCGTATCAATAATAAAATTACAAAAATCTTTTTGAATTACATTATCCCACACACCTATAAAGTCTTGATTTAAAAAGACTTCTGGCATATTCAAATTTTCATCATACATAATTAAGTTTTCATTATATAACAGAGAGCGTGATATGCAGGTTTGTTATCAATAGCAGTGCCATCTCCAACTGCTGAACTACGACCTGCTGATGCATTACTTCCTGTGCTTGCTAAATTATAGGATTCGTAGAGATTACCTGCACCAGTTCCCTTGGCAACCTGATTATTTGCACTAACGTTTGATCCAGTTCTATTTTGTCCTCCAAGACTATTACTTACAACGAAATGTCGATGAGAAGGAAGATTTGATGTTGATAAGGTAACACTATTGCTTCCACCAGTGCTACCAGCAGTAAAATTATTACCTGCACCGATGACAAATCTATCTGATAAATCTGGTGCTCCAGCATTTTGAGCATCAGTAGAATTATCACATAATACCCAACCACCAGGAATATTACTGGTATCACCATACCATAATATTATCATACCTGTTACAAAAGCACTGGCATTACCACTACTATCAATTATATTTCCAACTTTTAAAGTATTAGTGTGCGGATTATATGTAAAATCATCATCCACACGATTTGGTTGATTACCACTATTTGCACCAAAGAATGATACAAACTGATCTGCATCTGTGCTGTCTAAATTAACTCCTACATTAATTGAATTATTCACACTTGTGGTATTTGCATCAATCCAATCAACACCATTGCCAGTAGATGCAAGAATTTGACCCGCTGAACCAGAATTTGAATTTTCATCCCTGAATCTACCAGAAACATAAAGATCTCCACTTGTCGTGACGATACCAGTGATGTTTGCATTACGAGCAGTCAATTCATCAACACCAAGATCTCCTATGAAAGTACCACTTCCTGAAACATTAATATTGCCTGAAAAAGTTACATCTTTCGTAAATGATGACTCACTACTTACATCTATGGATCTTATTTTTAAATTATCTCTGTCGAAATCATAATTAAGTTGTCCAAAAACAAAAATATTCTCAAAGGCGGAATCACCACCTTGCGTTTGTACGTTAATCGACGGATCAGGAATTGCCACTATCTTTCTCCTGGTCTAATTTTTGCACCAAAACCACTTGGAACAAAAGCTGCTATAAGTGTTGCAGTTGGAGGATTACTTGCCATTGCATTAATAGTTGCACTTTTTAATAAAAGTCCCTTACTACTTCTAGATATTTTTTGAGATCCAAGAATAATAACTTCTTGTGAACCTGCACCGATTGCTATTTTAGTACCCACAACCTCTGTTTGCTCTGTTGTCCCATCTGCATTACCAAGAATTACTTTTTTTCCTTGTAAAAGAAGTTCTTCTGATGCTTCTAGGGCAATATTTTTTCCATAAATTCTTATCCATCCATTTGCAGCAGTCATGCACATATCTCCTTTATGTGCCATTGCCATGTAACTTATTGATCCTTTTTTA
>CETU01131161.1_pt1 | contig 13027 bp, 11 predicted proteins | sample 356531 | NCBI WGS metagenome assembly CETU01 (sample SAMEA2623488, study PRJEB7988) | marine metagenome | isolation source: saline water (ENVO:00002010), including
TAGTTTTATTAATTGAATTAATATTAGATATTTAAAATTATGGATTCACATTCTCAGTATATGCAGTACGTTCTTGATTTAGCTGTCAAAGGTAGAGGTCATGTTTCTCCTAACCCTTTAGTTGGATGTATTATTGTAAAAAATGGAAAAATAATTGGAGAAGGTTATCATCATTCGTTTGGTAGCAATCACGCTGAAGTGGAAGCTTTTAATAATTGTATCGAAGATCCAGAAGGCGCAGATTTATATGTTAATCTTGAACCATGTAGTATTTTTAGCAAAACTCCACCTTGTACAGAAAAAATCATCCATAGTGGTATTAAAAATGTTTATATAGGAACATTGGATACTAATCCAGAAATTAATGGCTCTGGTGTAGAACAGCTAAAAATTAATAATATCAATGTTTATGATGGTATTTTAGAGAACGAGTGTAAAGAAATCAATTTAGGTTTTTTTAATTGGGTTACAAAAAAGAAGCCTTATGTAATTGCAAAAATTGCTGAAACTAAAGATGGTTATATTGGAACATCTTCAAAGCAACTATGGATTACAGGGGATGACTCAAATAAAAATGTACATAATTTACGCTCTAAAGTTGATGCAATATTAATAGGAAGAAAAACTGCTGAAATTGACAATCCTAGTTTAACTGTGAGAAAGGTTTTAGGTAATAATCCTACACGAATAGTTTTAGATACTACTCGAAAGCTTCCTTTAGATTTGAAAATATTTAATGACTCCGAATCTAAAAATATTGTTTATTGTTCAAATAGAATATTTTCAGATAGTAAAACAACTTTTTGTAACTATTTAACTGTTGATGAATCAAATGGAATTTTAGATTTAAACGAAGTTTTATTATCTTTAGGTGAACAGGGTATTACTTCAGTTTTAGTTGAAGGTGGACGCGAAGTTCTTTCATCATTTTTATCTGAAGATTTGATTGATGAAATTCATTTATTTACTTCAGATAAAACTTTTGATGAGGCTGATATAAAGAATCCTATTGTTATTGATGATAAGTGGGATATTTTGGATAATCAAAGATTAGAAAAAGATAAGTTAATAATTGCTAGAAAAAAGGAACTATGTTTACAGGGATAGTGGAGTCAATTGGCCAGGTTGTTTCTATTGAAAAAAAAGATAATTTATCTACATTTCAAATTAAACCTAATTTATCATTAGATAGTTCAAAGATTGGTGATAGTTTTTCCATTAATGGAGCATGTTTAACTATAACTAAAATTGAAAATGATATATGTTTTTTTGATGTAGTCTCAGAATCATTAGAAAAGACAAATCTTTCTTTATTATCAGATAATGAATTTGTAAATGTTGAAAAAGCATTAAGATTTAATGACCAAATTAATGGACATTTAGTTCAAGGGCATATAGAGTCTAAATCAAGAATTTTATCAATTGAAAATAAAAATAATGAGGTAAGATTTACAATTTCAATAGATAAAGATTTAGTTAAATTTTGTATTTATAAAGGTTCTATATGTGTTGATGGGATTTCATTGACAATTGCAGCTATTTCTGATAGTATTGAACTTGCAATAATCCCCCATACGTTTAATAATACAAATTTAAAGTATAAAAAAGTTAATGATATTGTTAATATTGAAACAGATATGATATCTAAATATGTTTATGGAATTGTAAAAGAAATGGATATAAAATGAATTTAAAGTTAATTAAAAGTGCAATTGAAGATATTAAAAATGGCAAAATGTTAATTGTTGTTGATGATGAAAATCGAGAAAATGAAGGAGATTTTATTATTGCATCTGAAAAAGCGAAAGATTCGGATATCAATTTTATGATGAAATATGGAAGAGGATTAATTTGTACATCAATTACATCAAAAAAAGCTAAAGAGTTAAGCTTAAATCCTATGGTTGCAAATAATACTGAACATCAAAGGACTAATTTTACAGTTAGTGTAGATGCAAAAGAAGGTATTACAACAGGAATATCAGCAAAAGATCGTTGGAAAACTCTACAAGTATTGTTAGATGATGATTCAAAGCCTGATGATTTAGTTAGGCCTGGACATATGTTTCCTTTGATTGCAAAAGATGGTGGTGTTTTACAAAGAGCTGGACATACTGAAGCTGCTATGGATTTACCTCGTTTAGCAGGGCTAAAGCCAAGTTCTCTTTTAGTCGAGATTGTCGATGAAGATGGAACTATGGCTAGGCGAGATTCACTAGAGAAAATTTCTAAAAAATTTGGTTTAAAAATTATTAGTATTTCAGATTTGATTGAATATAGAAGGAAGTATGATAAATTAGTAGAAGAAATTTCTTCAGTACCTTTTCCTACTCATTTAGGTGAATTTGAATTAAAATTATTTGAAGATAAAATAAATAATGATCACCATGTTGCAGTAGTTAAGGGTGACATCAAACAAGATTTAGATACTTTGGTTAGAGTTCATTCTCAATGTTTAACTGGGGATATCTTTGGTTCATTAAGGTGTGATTGTGGTCTTCAGCTTGAAGAGTCTCTTAAGATGATAGAAAAAAATGGTCGTGGAGTGTTGGTTTATTTAAGACAAGAGGGAAGAGGTATTGGTTTGAAAAATAAAATTAAAGCATACCAGCTTCAAGATAAAGGCCTTGATACAGTAGAGGCAAATCATAAGCTTGGTTATAAAGCAGATTTAAGAGAGTATGGTATTGGAGCTCAAATACTTATTGAATGTAATGTTGGAAAAATGAATTTATTAACGAACAATCCTAAGAAAATTATAGGTTTACAGGGTTTTGGTTTGGAAGTAACTAAAAGAGTTTCTATAGAAACTAAAGTAAATTGTGTTAATAAAAAGTATTTAGAAACAAAAAGAGATAAATTAGGTCATCTTATTTTAGGCCAAGAAAAATGAAAAAAAAATATAATATTGCAATTGTAGCTTCAACTTTTAATGAAGAGATAACTGATAATCTTATAAAAGGTGCAGAACTTGAAGCATCTAATAGTAAAAGTAATATTTCTTTATCAAAGTATTATGTTCCTGGAGCCTTTGAAATACCAGGAGTAGTTAGTAAAATTTTAAGAAGTAAAACGAAGTTTAATGCTATTATAACGTTTGGCTGCGTAATAAAAGGTGAAACTGCTCATTTTGAGTATATCTCTAATGCTGTTTCTAATGAAATAATGAGTTTTTCAACTAATGATTCTGTTGATATACCCGTAATGTTTGGAGTGCTTACTACTTATAATTATAAACAAGCATTAACTAGATCTAAAAAAAGTGGAAATGAGATTATGAAGTCTACTCTTGATACAATTAAATTATATGAAACACTTATATAGTACTTATTTTATTTTTTTATCAATTCTTTTATCTGCAAATATATCTTTAAAAAAAAATATAACTTCTCTGTTAAATACTACTGATATTAAATATTTTAATGATGAATTAATTGTTTCAACTGAAGGTGGTGTTTATTTGTATAGCAATGAAGTTTATACTGATTATACAGATAAGCTGAATTCATATAACATTTCTAGTATAAATATAGATAATTCAAATAGAATTTGGTTAACTAGCATTGAAAATGGCTCAATTCATGTATTTGATGAAAATTTCAATCTTTTGGAATTTATAAACTATCCAGCTTTTGATAGAATTCTTAAAATTGTTTATTCTGACAATTATGCATATGCTTTAATTTATAATGACCAAGAATATTTTATTGTTCAGTATGATAATGATTCTAATAGTGTAAGTTATTTAAATATTATTAATAATTTCAATTTATCATTTAATGATATTAATGATATTGAAATATATAATTCTATGTTCTATATAGCTACAGATAATGGTTTAATTGAATCCGATTTGACAATTAATGAATCGACTTTAACTTCTTCGTTATCCTGGACAATTTCATATCAAGGTATGAATATTAAATCAATAAAAAATAGTTATTTTTTAAATGATAGCAATGAAATATATAATATGAATTCAAATCAATTAATATTTGTTATTTCTCCTTCAAATAATGAACAATTACTTGAGATTAGTGAAGTAATTAATGATAATATTTATATACAATCTGAATCTTCACTGTATTTATTTGATATAAATACGCAGCAGATAAATAATATTGAAAGACCAAACAATATTTTAACTAGTTTTACATCATTTTCTAGAAATTTAGATTATTATTATTTTGGTTTAGAAAATGGGGGGATTTTATCCTTCAGTATAAATGATGGAGTATGGGATAATTTCATCCCAAATACCATCTATCAAAACCAATTTGATGCAATTAATTTAACTTCAGATGGAAAACTTTATGGTGTTTCAAATTATGGTTTAGATCAAGGTCATAGTGGAGGATTTTTATGTGTTAATCCGTTATCTATTGGAGGAAATTCTAATTATTATAATTTTTATTCTTATGACAGTTTTCAGATTAATGAATATCCTGAATCTAAGAGTTTTTATAATGCTCAAGTATTAAATTATTGGTCAGGAACAAAAAGTGTTGGTTCTATTACGGCTGTAAATAACAATATTTTTTTTCCAAATAGTGGCCTATATGATCCAACTTATATGCCATTTTATAATAATATTTCTAGTCATTATAATTTTGCTTTACCAAGTAACCCTAGTTTATCAATTGGTGGAGTCATAGGATTAAATACTTCAAATATTACTAATATATCGATTGCTCAATCATGGAATATGACATACGATTTTTTAGATGGTTTAAACGGTTTATATGATAGCTCTCCTGGAGGTAATTTGCCATATATTGTTATAAATCAAATTTATAATCATGATGATAATTTATATATTTTAAATCCTTATGCAGAAAGGCGAAACCAGCCATTAGTTATTAGACAGAAAAATACTGGTTATTTATTTCATGTTCAAGATAATAGTCAAGCATATTTACCTAAAGAATTAGCTGTAGATGTAAATGGTAATGTATGGATATGTTATCAATATGAATTAGATATAAGTGATAGTTTTGTCTATTCTCCTGGGGGAATAAGAATGGTGGAGGTTAAAGATATAAGTAACCCAAATGATGACAGATGGCATAATGATTTAATTCCAGAGCTAGATGGAGTGAATGTTTGGTCAGTTGCTGTTGGATTTAATTACTATAATGATGAAGTTCTTTGGATCTTATCTGACTTAGGTGTGCAGGGATATATTATTAATAAGACATATAGTCAGTCAGGGAATTTATCAATTGATTTTCAAAAAATTAATAATGATTTTTATTTTTCTAATCTATCTTTTGTAGATGGATGTAAAATACGTATTGATAATGTTGGAAATGTATGGATAACAACTAAAAATAACGGATTAAGAATAATTAAAAATAATGGCGAGGTTTTATCTCAAAATAGTACGATTAGTTTTAATAATGATACAATTGGTATTTTGTCAAATAATATTTATGATATAGTTTTTGATAATAATGGTAATGTTTTTGTTGCTACTGAATTAGGAATTAGTGTTTTAGAAACTTCTTTTTCAGCTGATGTTAAAAATAAATATATTTCAGTTAGTCCTAATCCTTTTCAAATAGGAGTTGATGATAAATTGATTTTATCTAATATTTCTAAACCATCAATAGTTAAAATTATGAATTTATCAGGTAAAGTTTTAAATACCTTTAATATTTCTGAAAATGATAGGTTTATTCAATGGGATGGAAAAGATTCAAGGGGTAAATTTTTAAATACCGATGTATACTTATTAACTGCATTTAATGAGCGCTATGGTTCGGGTGTTGTGAAGTTAGCAGTTATTAAATAGCTTTATTTTGCTGTCTGTAAATCTGAATTAAAATTAATATAAATCCTATTACTGCTATTATTTGCGTATTATTTGCCCACCAGTTATTTATACCAGTTATGAAAATTGGAATTGCAATTATAATTCCCATGATTGCTTCTCCAGTTATTAAGCCAGATGCAAACAATATACCTCGTTCATTATTATTAATATAGCTAACAAGACTACCTAAAAATATAGGTACAGATAAACCAATAGGAAGGTAAATTCCAACAGCTACAGCTAAGACAGGCATTCTGAAGTTAGCTTTTCTATATTCCAAAACTTCATCAATTATTATAATTATAAAACCAATAATAACTCCTGTATATATCCAATTCCATGGTAAGTTTTTGTTAAATACCGCTTCAACAATGACTTTCATTAAATTTGCTTGAGGAGCTGGTAGTATTTCTGAACCTATTGTATATGCGCTGTGAAGTACATTTAAGGTAAATGTGATTGTAATAGCAGAGACTGTAACTCCAATTATTTGCATAATTTGCTGTTTCCATGGAGTGGCTCCGATAATATAACCAGTTTTTAAATCTTGCATGTTGTCTCCTCCAATTGCTGCTGAGCAGCAAACAATAGCTCCAAATAGAATTGATGAAATCATTCCAATTTCTGATTGAAATCCAATATATTTTATAAATATTGCAGATAGTAGAATTGTAGCTATGGTAATTCCTGATACAGGGTTGTTAGATGATCCAACAATTCCAGACATATATGCTGCTACAGAAGAAAAGAAGAATGCAATTACTATAATGAGCAATGTTAGGACTATTGAAAATAAAAATGAGTTTAAAATATTAAAATACATAAGAAATAAAGGAATTATAATTATTGCTAGTATACATGAAATAAATTTTATAGATAAATCTTCTGTATTTATATTTTTTTTATAATCTTTAATATCTAAAATTATACCTTCTATTATTGGCTTGAACAATTTAAGGATAGACCAAAACCCTCCAATAAGCATTGCTCCAACACCAAGAAATCGTATTTTTGTATTCCATATATCCCAAGCAATATAATTCACATTACCCTGCATATCATTAAATGCAGTATATAAAGGAATTGCTATAAGCCAACTTACTATTCCGCCACTTAAAATTAATATACCAACATTAAGTCCAATAATGTATCCGACTCCAAGCAATGCTGGAGATAAATCACATGCAAAACCAAATATTGATTTATTACTTCTAAAAATATATTCAATAGATGGTTTCCAGAGGTTTAGGCCTTGTTGAAGAAATTTAAATAAACCGCCTAGAAGACTTGATTGTAAAATAATTTTTCCTAATTCTAGATTTTCCCTAGATTTTAAAATCTTAGATGTTGCAATGCCTTCAGGATAAGTTAACTTTTTTTTAATAATGAGAGTTTTTCTTAAAGGAATTGTAAATATAACTCCTAGGAGACCACCCATAAGAGCAATTTTACTTACTTCAACATAGTCGAAATTATTCCAGTAACCTAGTAAAAGTAAGGCAGGGAAAGTAAATATTACTCCAGCTGCTAATGATTCACCAGCAGAGGCAGCTGTTTGTACTAGGTTGTTTTCTAGAATATTGGATTTTTTAAATAATCTTAAAATTGATGTTGATATTATAGCAGCAGGGATTGATGCAGATACAGTCATTCCTGCAAAGAGACCTAAATAAGTATTAGCTGCAGAAAGTATTATAGATAATGTAATTGCTAATAAAATTGATTTTAGTGTAAGCTCGTAATCTTTATTAAACATAATTTATTATTATTATTATTATTAAAATAATATACTTCATAAATATTAATTTATATTAAAATAAAAGCGTATGAATTATCATTATTGCAAAAATCATTATATATATAATAGGTTTAAATCAAGAGTTGTAAATATTGGAGGTGTTCCATTAGGCGGCTCTAATCCTATACGCCTTCAAAGTATGACAACTACAGATACCTTGAATACTTCAGATACAATAGATCAATCTATAAGAATTATAAAATCTGGTGCTGAATATGTACGAATAACTGCCCCTAGTAAAAAGGAAGCTCAAAATTTAAAAAAAATTAAAGAAGGTCTAAAGTCTAAAGGGTATAATACACCTTTGATTGCTGATATACACTTCACGCCAAATGCTGCAGAAATTGCTGCAGAAATTGTTCCAAAAGTTAGAATTAACCCTGGTAATTATGCTGATAGGAAGAAGTTTAAAGTTTTTGAAATTTCTGATATTGAATATGAATTAGAATTAGAAAGAATCTATGAACGTTTTTCTCCTTTAGTTAAAATATGTAAAGCAAATGGTACTGTCATGAGAATAGGTACTAATCATGGCTCATTATCTGATAGAATAATGAATAGATATGGTGATACCCCTCTTGGAATGGTTGAGTCAGCGTTAGAGTTTATTAGAATTTGTGAAGATCAAAATTTTTATGATATAGTTTTGTCTATGAAATCAAGTAACCCCATTATTATGGTTAATGCTTATAGATTATTAGTTAGTAAAATGATTGAAAATAAAATGAATTATCCGTTGCACTTAGGTGTTACAGAAGCAGGAGATGGTATGCCTGGTAGAGTTAAGTCTTCAATAGGTATTGGTTCATTGTTAGAAGATGGTATTGGAGATACAGTAAGAGTATCTTTAACAGAGGAACCAGAGTTTGAGATACCTGTTGCAAAAAAAATATCTGATCGATATAAATTAATAAACTCTTCAAATAAGATATTAAATAATTCAAACTTTTTTATTAATCCTTTTGAATATAAAAAAAGAGAAACAATTAATGTGCAAAATTTTGGATTAAATAATGTGCCAAGAGTCGTAAATGACTTATCAGATGCATTTATAGATTTCAATCTTTTTAAAAAAATAGGTTATCATTATTTGCCTGATGAAGATAAATGGTTAATTAGTGATGATGCGTGCGATTACATTATTACTGATGGACAAGAAATACCCTTTAACATACCTGTGCAACTAAAAATTATTTGTAAATATGATAAATGGAAAAAAATAAATAGAAATAGTAATTATTTTCCAATTCTCACTGCTAGTGAATACATGAATTTTCATGATGGTAATGTTAAATTTGTAATTATTAATCAAAAAGATTTAGATGATAGCCAATTTGTTAGTAAGGCTAAAGATGACTCCCAATTAGTTTTTGTAATTAAATCATCCAATAATGAATTTTTTTATCAATCAAGATTGATTTTTAACCAATTAAATAAATTTAATATTAAAAATCCTGTTTTGATATTTTTAAAAACTAAAGGAACAAGAGAACATATTTTAGTAAATACTTCAATATTTATTGGAGGATTGATGGTTGATGGTTTATGTGATGGAATATGTATAAGTTCTGATGATAATATAGATATTCAATTTATTAATTCTCTATCGTTTGAAATTCTTCAATCTACTAGAACAAGAATATCTAAGACTGACTATATTAGTTGTCCATCATGCGGGCGAACCCAGTTTGATTTGCAGGAAACAACAAATTTAGTTAGAGAAAAGACATCTCATTTAAAGGGTTTAAAAATTGCAGTTATGGGATGTATTGTTAATGGCCCTGGAGAGATGGCAGATGCAGATTATGGCTATGTAGGTACAGGATTAAATAAAATTTCATTATATAAAAAGCATGAAAGAATAAAATCAAATATATCTTCTGATAATGCTGTCGAAGAGTTGGTAAACTTAATAAAATTAAATGGCGACTGGATTGAGCCATAAGGAGAAAAGATGAAATTATTTATTAAAACAGTAAGTGAGGGTGCAAAAACTTTATATAAAAATCACGGTCATTTTCATGATGGTGATGCCGGATTAGATTTGTATATATTAGAAGACTGTATTTTTTTGCCTGGAGAAACTAAACTTATTAAGCTTGGTATTTCATGTCAGCCTGAAGATGGGAAGGCGTATTTTTTAATGCCTAGGTCAAGTATTTCAAAAACACCTTTAAGGTTATCTAATTCAGTTGGACTGATTGATGGAGGCTATAGAGGAGAGATTATGGCTTCATGCGATAATATAAAGGATTTTGAATATTTAGTCAAAAAAGGTGAAAGACTTTTTCAATTAGTGGCTTCAGATTGTTCTCCAATTTCATATGATATTGTAGACAATTTATCGGACTCCACAAGAGGGTCCGGTGGTTTTGGCAGTACAGGCAAATGATGCATGACTATTTGTCATGATGAAATCTTTGGCATAAAATTTGTTATATTATTTAATTATAATTCTAAAAGGAGAAAAAAATGAAATTGAATCCACTTGCAGATAGAGTAGTATTAAAGGCTCAAGAAGCAGAAGAAAAAACAGCTTCAGGGATAATATTGCCTGATACTGCAAAAGAAAAACCTCAAATGGGTAAAGTTGTAGCAGTTGGTCCAGGTAAAACAAATAATGAAGGTAACGTAATCCCTATGACATTAAAAAATGGTGATACTGTTTTGTATGGTAAGTATTCTGGAACTGAAATTAATGTTGAAGGAGAAGATTTGTTAATTATGAGAGAAAGTGATATACTTGCAAAAATTTAATAATTTTAAAATTAAGGGAGAATAAATGTCAAAAAATATTAATTATAATACAGAAGCAAGAGCTGCTTTAAAAGAAGGTGTCGATGAGTTAGCTAATGCAGTTAAAGTAACTTTAGGACCTAAGGGTAGAAATGTTGTTATTGATAAGAAATTTGGTGCACCAAATATTACTAAAGACGGAGTTACGGTTGCAAAAGAAGTTGAACTTGAAGATCCTGTAAAAAATATGGGTGCTCAGCTTGTTAAGGAAGTTGCTTCAAAAACTTCAGATGTAGCTGGAGATGGAACTACTACGGCGACTGTTTTAGCTCAAAGTATTATTTCTGAAGGTTTAAAAAATGTTACGGCTGGTTCAAATCCAATGGATTTATACAGAGGAATAGATAAGGCATCAAAGCAAGTTGTAAGTTACTTGAAATCTATTACAAAGGATGTATCTAGCAAGGAGGAAATTTCTCAAGTTGGAACTATCTCTGCAAACAATGATAAATCTATAGGAGATATCATTAGCGATGCAATGGATAAGGTTGGTAATGAAGGTGTTATAACTGTTGAGGAAGCTAAAGGAATGGAAACTTATCTAGAAACTGTTGAAGGAATGCAGTTTGATAGAGGTTATTTGTCCCCTTATTTTGTTACTAATGCTGAAAGTATGGAAGCAGAATTAGATTCTCCCTTGATTTTAGTACATGAGAAAAAAATAAGTAATATGAAAGAATTGCTTCCTGTTTTAGAAAAAGTTGTTCAAGCTGGGAAAACCTTACTGATTATTGCAGAAGATATCGAAGGCGAAGCTTTAGCTACTTTAGTTATGAATAAAATAAGAGGTACTTTTAAAGTTGCTGCTGTAAAAGCACCAGGATTTGGTGATAGAAGGAAGGCTATGTTACAAGATATAGCAGTTTTAACAGGTGCAACTGTAGTTTCAGAAGAACAAGGTTATAAACTTGAAAATGCTGATTTAACATATCTTGGAGAAGCAAAGAAAGTAAATATTGATAAAGATAATACAACTATCGTTGAAGGAAAAGGTGATTCTAGCGCAATTTTATCAAGGGTAAATGAGATAAAAGTTCAAATAGAAAAGTCTACTTCAGATTATGATAAAGAAAAGTTGCAAGAAAGACTAGCTAAATTATCTGGTGGTGTAGCGGTTATTAATATTGGTGCAGCAACAGAAGTAGAAATGAAAGAGAAAAAAGCTAGAGTAGAAGATGCATTGCACGCTACAAGAGCAGCCGTGAAAGAAGGTATTGTACCTGGTGGTGGTGTAGCGATGTTAAGAGCTAGTGAGAAAATTGATACTAAAGGTTTTGTAGGAGATGAAATAGTAGGTGCTGAGATTCTTAAGGTAGCACTAGAAGGACCTGCAAGACAAATTATCGATAATGCTGGGTTAGAATCTTCTGTTGTTGTTAATGAAATTAAATCTAAAAAAGGCAATAATGGATTTGATGCTAGAAATGAAAAGTATGTTGATATGATTAAGGAAGGAATTATAGATCCTACTTTAGTTACAAGAACAGCTGTTGAAAATGCTTCAAGTGTTGCTGGATTATTATTGACAACCGAAGCAGTTATTTCTGACAAACCTGAACCATCTTCACCAACACCACCTATGCCTGATATGGGCGGTATGGGCGGTATGGGTGGCATGGGTGGTATGATGTAATAGTTAACTTATGCAGTCTATAGAAAAAGCAGGGCTTATGTCCTGCTTTTTTTTTATATTATATATGTTATTATTATATTTATTTTAAATCTAAATAATTTTTCTAATGTCAGATTCATCTTCAATTAAAATTTTTGCATCAAATAGAAAAGCTACATTTCAGTATATTTTACTTGAAAAGTATGAAGCTGGTATAAGTTTATTAGGTTCTGAAGTAAAGGCTATAAGAGAGGGAAGAGTTAATATAAAAGAATCTTATGTTAAAATTATTGAAAATGAATTTTTTATTACAGGTATGAATATTGGTGATTATTCTCACAAGGGTTACTCTAATCATAATCCTACAAGAGAAAGAAAATTGTTATTACACAAAGGCGAAATTTTAAAAATAATTAAAGAAGTTAATATTAAAGGCAATACTATAATACCTTTAAAAATTTATTTAAAAAATGGTAAGATTAAAATTCAAATAGCGATTGCAAAAGGTAAGAAGGTTTGGGATAAGCGCCAATCTTTAAAAGAAAAAGATATTAAAAGGAAATTAGATAGAGTTATTAGGAGTTAGTATGTTAAGTGCAGAAAAGCAATTAGAAATAATATCAATTAATACAGAAGAAATAATTCCTGAAAAAGAATTATTAATAAAATTAAAGGATTCAGTTAAAAATAGTATACCTTTAAATGTAAAATTAGGTTTTGATCCAAGTCGACCAGATTTACATGTAGGTCATAGTGTTGTTTTAAATAAACTTAAATCTATTCAAGACTTAGGTCATAATATTATATTAGTTGTTGGTGATTTTACGGCTATGATTGGAGATCCAACTGGTCAAAATAAAACTAGACCTCAGTTAAGCATAAGTGAAACTAAAAAGAATGCAGAGACTTATATAAATCAAGTTTCCAAAATATTAAATATTAACAAAACTAAGATTGTTTATAATTCATCTTGGCTTAATGATATATCTTTTAGTAAAATTATAGA
>CETU01170782.1_pt1 | contig 13016 bp, 14 predicted proteins | sample 356531 | NCBI WGS metagenome assembly CETU01 (sample SAMEA2623488, study PRJEB7988) | marine metagenome | isolation source: saline water (ENVO:00002010), including
GTATCTAGTCCAAATGATTTATCAGTTTATATAAACCATGTACGTCAGGAACCAACAACAGCTTATACAGTTGATTATACTACACTTTCAACTACAGGTACAGTTGCTAGCACAGATGATTTTTATATTATATTTGATGAATTAGCTTTACAAAGTATTGCACATGATGAATTCACAGCACTGAAAGCTACGAGTGGAACTTTTACTGGTGCAATAACTACAACTCAATTAGCATCTAGTGGTCCTGTATCAGGAACTACTTTATCAGCAAGTAGCACAACAACTTTAAGTGATGACGTAACTTTTACTGGTGCTAATTACAATGTCGTATGGGATAAGTCTGATAATGCGTTAGAGTTTGCAGATAATGCTAAAGCTACATTTGGTGCAGATGGTGATTTACAAATATATCATGATGGTAATCATAGTTATATTAGTGATCAAGGCACTGGTGGAATAACAATTCTTAATGATAGTTGGATGTATATTAAAAGTGCTGATGCTTCTGAAATAAAAGCAATCTTTAAAACTAATGATAGTGTAGACCTTTATTATAATAATAATAAAAAGTTTGAAACAACAAGTGCTGGTGCAACTGTAACTGGTGACTTAACAGTTAGTGGTGGATTAATTCCTGGTAGTATTAATGCAACAACAGTAGCCAATATTTCTATGAACTCTCAAGCAAGTTATTTAGGAAATTATAGAGCAATAGGTTGGGGTGGAACAGCTAATGGAACTACACACATATATTCACAAATAAACACAACTGACCATTTAGTTCTTCATGCTGGAACTGGTAAAGGTATTATATTTGAAACTGGTGGTTCAACTGCTGATAGAATGACATTAGATTCTGATGGTAATTTAGGATTAGGAGTTACTCCTTATGGACATCATGCTAATTGGAGTCATATGGATCTTGGTGCTAGATGTGGCATAGGGCATTATAATGCTGGTGATAGTGTATTTTCACATAATAATTATTTTGATGGTCAGTGGAAAGCTAAGACAACAGGAATTTGTACTCAATTAAACTTTACTGCTGCTGGTCAAGCATTATTTAGATATGCTGACAGCACTAGTGCAAATGGTGTTATTAGTTGGCAAAATACTTTAGAAATAAATACTGATGGTACTGTAAAAATTGGTGTTAAAGATACAAACCCAAATAATGCTTGGGCATTAAGATGTTTTAATACTCATGGAACTCATGCAACTATAGAAGGTTGGAATGATAATAGTGGTGGTAAAAACTTAAATCTATTTAGATATGATGATGCTTCAATATTCCAAGTAAGTAATGGTGGAGCAGTATGGGCTGCTGGTGGTTATACTTCTGATAAAGCATTTAAAAATATAATAGGTGATTGTACTGAAGGTTGGAGTAAACTTAAAGACGTTCAACCTAAATCTTACAGATATAAAAATATTCATTATGAAGAAAAAGATGGTGAAGAAGTTGAAGTATTTGGTGATGATGATTTAGATAGCAATATTCATTATGGTGTTATAGCTCAAGATTTAAAAAAGGTTTTACCTGATATTACTTATGGTGAAGAAGGTAAAATGTCAGTAGATTATCATGGTTTACTTATGGTTGCTATTAATACTATTAAAGAACTAGAAGCAAGAATAACAGTATTGGAGAATAAATAATGGCATTATCAAAAATAATAACTGCAAGTTTAAATGATGACGCAGTTACAAATGCAAAAGTTGGAGATGATGTAGCTGTTGGTAAACTTATTACTAAAATTACAGCAAGTAATGATGCAACTGTTTCGTTTGGTAGTAGTTCAATAACTGATGATTTTGATATTTATGATGTAGTAATTGATCAATTAAAACCAGCAACTGATAGCACAATGTTGGAAGTTAGAATGGGAGTTGAAGGTACAACTGGTGTAGATACTGGAATGAGTTATAATTACTTTTTAAAACAAAAATATATGACACATAGTGGTTCTCTTTTTGGTGCGTTATTTTATGATGTTGTAGATGACAGTATTCGTTTAAATAGTGGCAATAATTCAAATACTAGATTAGGCAATGCTTCCACTGATTACTTTAATGGTCATTATCGTTTTCACAATTTAAGAAGTACAACCTCAGTAAAAGCTATAACAAATATAGACCAATTTATGAGAAGTGCTACAAATGCTTATGTTACTTATGGTTTAGAGATGTTTCAAGCTGGTTTTGAAAATTCTTCAGCCAAAGTTGATGAAATACAATTCTTTATGAGTAGTGGCAATATAACATCTGGAACAATATCACTATATGGGATTAAATTATAATGAGCGAAGTTTTATATAAAAATGTAGATGGCATTAGAACAAAATTAACTGATGCAGAAATTGAACAAAGAAAAAAAGATGAGCAACAAGCAATAGATGATGCTCCAAAATATAAACTTATGGAAATACGAAGTAACAGAGAACCACTGTTATTAGAAGCTGACCATAAAATAAATACACTATTGGATAATGGTGGCGATACAACTGCATGGCGAAAGTATAGACAAGAGCTTAGAGATATTACTAAGGCTTCTGATTTAAATAATATAACATGGCCAACTAAACCAGAATAATGAAACTTTCAACGGAGACTAAAATGTCACAAGAACAAAAATTAGAGATTGCTTTAGCTAGACTAGAAGAAAGAGTTGAAGCTATGCAAGAAGACATGAAAGAAATGCGGGATAGTGTTAAAGATTTAAAAGCTACTGCTAACCGTTGGAGAGGCGCCTTCTGGTTAATGATGGGATTAGGAGGTTCAATAGGAGTACTAAGTAATTTAGCTTCAGGCTGGATGAAGTAATGTTATGGGTGCTAATTGTATTCTTAGCAAGTAAAGAACAAGAGCCCGTATATTTTAATAACTTAGACACTTGTTTAGAATATTCTAGGAAAGTTGCACAACAAAATCACAATCAAAGAATAGCAGGGGACAAAATATATGTGAAAGCATACTGTATACCGAGGAAGAAAGACTAGAGAGGTATAATATATGGATCCTGTAACAGCTCTCGCAACGGCCTCAACCGCCTTTGCGTTAATTAAGAAGGGCTTCCAAATGGGAAAAGATGTCGAGTCAATGTACGGCGACATAGGACGATGGATGGGTGCAGTCTCTGATGTAAATCAATCAGCTAAGATGGCAAGTAATCCACCGGTATTTAAAAAATTATTTGCAGGTAGTAGTGTGGAACAAGAAGCTATGGATGCTTTTGCTGCTAAAAAGAAAGCAGAAGCTATGGAAGAAGAATTACGTAATTGGATTAATTTAACACATGGTCCAAGTGCATGGCAAGATCTTTTAAAGATGCAAGTTAAAATACGGAAGCAAAGACAAGAAACCTTATATAAACAAGCTGAGCTGCGTAGAAACCTTCTTCAAGTAGTAGGAATCGTTTTACTTGCAATCGTATTTGTAGGGTCTATCGTAGGGACTTTATGGATGCTAGTTCAGCGAGAGATACTTTGAAATATGCACATAAACAATATAAATTAGAAATAAATAAAGATCGAGGAAAATTTTATAATAATAATAAATTAATATTCCATGGATTTGCGTTTAAAGCATTGATGATGTTTATAGATAATTGTGATGATGATAATGTAAGATGGAAGTTTCAACCACAATTAACTATGAGAGAGCAATGTAAATTTAAAGAGAGGAGGAAAGATGACAAGGAGAAAACTTTATGAGGTATTTAATACTGCCTATATTATTATTAGCGGGTTGCCGAACAGATTTTTCGGATATTGTTACGGGTGCTGGCGCTTCTGGCGCTGCGGCTGTTGCAAGTCTGATGACGTCAAGTCCTGCAATAGTTGCAGGTGTGACTGCGGGTGGTGCCCTGGCTGGAAGCATAGCAGTGGATGATGCGCCTATAACTGCTGCCGACTATGGTGGTGAAGATGGACAGATAAATTCTTTTTATGAGCTAATGTCTTTCGCTATTGCAAACTTTATGCAACACATGATTGGTATTGCAGTTGTTGTTGGAGTACTATGGATATTAGCAGGTTACTTAGGTGCCAGAAAGAAGCGTCCAGAAGAGAAAGCATTAGAAGCTCAAATAAATGTATTAGTTGATAAAATTGGTAAAATGAAAGACTAATTAAATGTCCCCTATAACATCGTAATTTTAGGGGGTGCAATAATGCATAATACAGAATATTTAGGACCAGAATCATCTATATCAAAAGAAATAGATGAAATGAAATATAGACAAAAAGACGAAAGCTTTGATGAAAAAATTAAAAGAATATCAAGAACTTTATCAGATGATGATGAACATCGATATAAGCTAGAAGATATATTAGGCAATATGAGATTCTTACCAGCAGGTAGAGTACAAGCTGCTATAGGATCTAATAGAATTACAACTGCATATAACTGTTTCGTGTCAGGAGTAATCGAGGATAACATGAACAGTATAATGGAGAAGGCCAGTGAAGCTGCTGAGACAATGCGTAGAGGGGGTGGGATTGGTTATGACTTTAGTCGCATCCGACCAAGAGGTGACAAAATTAAATCGCTCGATAGCCAGGCTAGCGGCCCTGTTTCCTTCATGGGTATCTTTGATGCTGTGTGTCAAACCATCGCTAGTTCAGGACACAGACGTGGGGCGCAGATGGGTGTCCTCAGAGTCGACCATCCGGATATTGAAGAATTCATTATGGCTAAACGTAATTCTGATAAGCTTACTGGTTTTAATATTAGTGTTGGTATAACTGATAAATTTATGGAGGCATTGACTAATGATTTGGATAGCAGCTTTACGTTGGAATTCCAGGGAAAGCCATACAGAACAATATGCGCAAGAGACCTTTGGGATAAAATCATGGATAGCACTTGGGACTGGGCTGAGCCTGGTGTTTTATTTATTGATCGCATAGGTGAAATGAATAACCTTTATTACTGTGAAGATATATTTGCTACAAATCCGTGTGGTGAACAACCACTACCACCGTATGGCGCGTGCTTACTAGGTTCATTTAATTTAACAAAATATTTAGATGAAGAACAAATTGCAGGTGGTGAAGTAGCTGAATCACATTTTGAATTTGATTTCAAAAGATTTAAATCAGATATATACGAAGTAGTAAGAGCTATGGATAATGTTATTGATAGAACTATTTATCCATTAAAGAAACAAGCTGACGAAGCTAAAGATAAAAGAAGAATGGGTTTAGGTGTTACTGGTTTAGCAAATGCTGGTGAATTACTTGGTAAGCCCTATGCTTCTGAAGATTTTATGACATGGGCTGAAAAAGTATTTGCATGTTTACGTGATACTACATATAAAGCATCTGCATTATTAGCAAAAGAAAAAGGTGCATTCCCATTATATAGAGAAGATTATTTAAAATCAAACTTTGTTCGAGGATTACCAGCTTCAGTTAAAAAATTAATAAGAGAACATGGAATTCGTAATAGCCACTTAACTTCAATAGCACCAACAGGTACTATTAGTTTAGTTGCTGATAATGTTAGCGGAGGTATTGAACCTGTATTTAGTCATTACTATGATAGAACTATACAAACTTTTGAAGGGCCTAAGACAGAGAGAGTAAAAGATTATGCTTACAATAAAGGAATCGAGGGACGTGGAGCTAATGATATAAATGTTAATGAGCATTTGGCTGTACTATTATTGGCACAAAACTATATAGATAGTGCGTGTTCAAAAACCTGTAATGTAGGTGATGAAGTTACATATGAAGATTTCAAACAAGTTTATGTTGATGCCTGGAAAGGCGGGGCGAAAGGATGTACCACGTTTAGACTTAGTGGTAAACGATTCGGAGTCCTTCAAACCGTGGAAGAAAAAGAGAAGAACACAAATGCGATTAAGACAGTTGAGGAAGAGGAGCAAGTTGAGGCTTGTTTTATAGATCCTCAAACTGGTCAAAAGGAATGTGCTTAAGGAGAATTAAATGGCTGAAAAAGTTATATCAATAGATAATCTTACTCAGATAGGAGTTGTTAAAGATACTCCTACTGTAGGATTAGCACCAAATACTTTTACAGATTTAAGAAACGTTAGACTTAGAGATAACGCAGTATTTAAAATAAAAGGTGAAACAGATATAGCTAATGGTAATTTAAATCCAACGTTTACTGTTGAAAATGGTTCCAGTACAAAAGGCTTAATTAAGTTTGTAACTCATTGGGCAAACCCTAATAAAGATTATTATGTATATGTAATACAAGCAATTAATAGTAATGATAATACCACTTATAATAGAGTTATTGTTAGAGATCCTCTTACAAATACAGATGTAGATGTTACACCAGAAATTGGTGCTAGTAATAGAGGTTTTTCAGATACAGGATATTGGCAATCAACTAATTTTGCAGGTGGTTTTTGTTTAATATTAAATAATGGAGTAGATGAACCTCATTATATTTTAGATACTGCTAACAATACTTCAGGTATTAATTCATTAATGACATTAGCTAAATTACCTGGTTGGGATTCATATAACGCAGCACAAAAAGTGTTAGAGGTTACGTATAAAGATAAGTATGGTACAACTGCGGAAACAATTGTAAAAGATGCAGGGCTATTTGATTTAGGCGTACTTGTAGATTTTTCAACTTCTGTATTACATGTAAGTAAACAAACTCCAGGAGAAACAAGTACTGAAGTAGGATTAGTTACTGCAATAGGAGCTACTGGTAGTGGTACACTTGGTGCTGAAGATTTTGTACCTGGAGCTTTACCTGACCCAGTACCAGCTAGACCTGAAGGTAGTGCTACTACATTTAGCTATTGTGTATATAATTCGAAAGCAGGTGGTAAAGGAACTACACTAATTAATTTATCAAGAAAAACAGGTAGTAGTGCTCCATTTAACGAAGTATTTAAACCAGGAGATGTAATAACTGTAAATGTTGTTTCTAGAAATCCTGTTAAAACAACTTGTGGTGTTATAAGAAGTTTTAATAATATATTAATAGCTGGTAATTTAAAAGAACAAAATACTGTTTCAAATACTAATGTAATAAGAAAACTTACTGGAGTTGTAAGAACATCTGATGTTGCTGCACCTGGAGGCTTACCACAAAACTGGAATCCATTTGCTGGTGGCGCAAATACTGCAGATGAATTTACTTTATCAGATACTTCTGTGATACAAGATCTTGTTCCTTTATCAGGTAACATGTATATATACACAACTGATTCTATTCATGCTGCTAGGTTGACAGGAAATCCACTAGCACCTGTTTCTTTTTCTCCTATAACAACACAATATGGTTGTCAAACCACTGACGGTGTTTTAGAGTTTGATGGCAGACATTTAGTTGTTGGTAGTAATGATATATACTTATTTTCAGGAAATCCTGGTAATATTCAATCAGTATCTGATATGAGAGTAAGAGATTACTTTTATAAAAATTATAATGCTGCTTCGATTAATTCGTTATTTATATTAAGAAATCAAGCAAATGAAGAAATATGGATTAACTATCCTAAAGGAAGTAACACTAAATGTACTGAAGCATTAATATATAATTATAAATTAAATAACTGGACTATACGAGATTTAAATAATGTAGTCTCAGGTGTTGTTGCTCCTGTTAAAGGTAACTCAGATGATGATAGACCTTGGGCTTCTGGTGTATTAAGTCAAAGTAAACTATTTCCAGTATTTGCACAAGCTATAGCTAATAATAATAATAGAATAATAGCTGCTGATATTGGTTATCAATTTCAAATTAACGGTAGTGCAGCTAACTATACATCGCATATTGAAAGGTTATCTTTATCAGTAACTCCTGAATTTTATACTGAGCAATTTAATAATATTGCTTTATTAACTCAACAAGAGTCTAGTGATAATACAAATAATAATACTAGTACTTTAAAAATTAAAACTGAAGTAAGTAATTATCCTTCTGATCAACCAAATTTAAATAGTGGTGCAAGTACAATACTTGAATCTTCTTTTAAAATATTCGGATCTTATAAATCTGATTTAAGAAGACAAGGAAGATTTTTACATTATAGAATAGATGATTCAAATAATACAAATAAAAAGTGGAGTATATCAGGAATTCAATTAGCAGTACAGGATGGAGGAACTAGATAGTGACTATTATTGAACCTTCTCAAAATCCAAATAAAACAGATGCTGATGCAGCTTGGGAAAAAGAAACAACTAATGCTATTAATGCTTTGCAAAATCAAATACAAAATCTAGGTTCTGGTGTAGTATCTGGTAATAATAGAATATTAGTTTATGCTACAGATGCAGCTGGTAGTGATATGAGTTATGAACAAAAATCTTTATCAGGATTTTCAGCTGTATTAAGTTATGCAGGAGACTTACCTACACTTCCTATATCTGGTCTTGTATTTTCACCGTTTTCAGATACTGAAGTTAATACAACTATTAAACAATATATTAGAACAACAACAGTACAAACAAGTGCTCCACCAGCTGTAGGTACTTATAATACTAGAACTGGTGAATGGAGTAAATCTGTTGGTTGGCAGAAAACAATACCACAAGCAGATAATGTACCAACATGGGTATGCCATGCAGTAATTTCAGGTTCTGGTAATGTTGCTATAAACTGGACTAACCCAACTTTATTTTATTCTAATAATAGAGCTACTGGTGTAGTATATTATACTGAGCCTCAAGCAGCTACTCCATCTAAACCTACTGCTACAGACTTTAGCTTTACTACATTTGTTATGACTTTTGGTAATATGGAAAGTGGTGCTGCTAACAAATGGCAACAGCAACCATTTTCTTATGATGTTACAGACACATTAAAGAAACAATATACTTGTGAATACATAGCTGAAAAACATCCAGGCTCAAATACTGCGACTGTAACGTTTAGTAGTCCAAGAGGTTATGTAGGTATTGCAGATGATTTAGAATCTAATAACTATCAAGCAGGCCAGGATGGATGGAAAATTAAAAGAGATAATGGTTTTGCAGAGTTTGGCAGTGCTGCTATTAGGGGTACTTTATCAATAGGACAAATACCTGCTGCAGCTCAAAATAGTAATGTTACTGCTGGTAGTATTGGTGCTGTAACTCCTGGTGAATTAAGTGCTAGTGGTCCAAGTGGTACTGTTATTAACGGTGATAGAATAACTACCGGTACTTTAAGCGTAGATAGACTTGCTAATAACTCTATTGGTATGACTCAAATTGCTACGACGTTACAATCAAGTAACTATAATACAGCTAATCAAACTGGTTGGCAAATAAAACAAAATGGTGATTCAAGATTTTATGGGACTGTTATATCACGGCAAGTATTAGCAGCTTCAGGATCTTACCCTATTCCATTAACACATACTACTGTTTTAGGTGCTTATTACCATTTATATACTTATTATGTTCCTGTTCCTGGCTTAGCCACCACTGCTTGGTTAAATACAAGTAAAACTTATGTAGCAGTTTCAGGTATTACAGGTGCTGCTGTAGGAGGAAACAACGCTCATATTCCTAATGTTGATTGGGGATGGCAAACTAATATAATACTTAACACTACTTGGGGTGGAGGATCAGGCATTACTGCGTTTACTGGTCTATTATTAGAAGTTAAGTTTTATGGTAGAGGTGTATCTTATGTACAAGGTACACTTCAATGGAAAGTATTTGAGGTAACATAATGGATTATAAAAAAGGACAAGTAATAAGTGCAATACATAATGAGCCTAGTCTTCTTTATGATAAAGATGCTATTACTATACACACTGTTGGTGATATAACTGAAGAAAATACAGAAATATTAATTAAAACTTATCAAACTTCTGATAGTGATTATGAAGAAGGTGTTAAAATTTATAAGGAATTTCATAAATTATGATTAGATTAATAGAGGATAACGATACATTAGACGCTATACGTTTAATGAAAGAGTATGTTACAATTAACGGTGAGTTTCATGGTTTTGAATATAATGAAGCTGTATGGATGAGATACTTTTTAGATATAGTTGAATATCAAAAAACAAATCCGCATTACTTAGCAATAGGTTATTACACTGAACATAACATACAAGGATTTTTAACAGCACAATCATATAATAATTACTATAATAATAAATATATAATGGATGTTAAAGATTGTATTGTAAATTTAGAAAACAAAAATAATGCTTATGTAGTATATAAATTATTTGATGCTATGATAGAGCATACTAAAAAACATGGTGGTAAACACTGGAGGGCAGACTCAGTGAGAGGGGAAAGTGATTCATTGAGATATGGAAAACTATTAGCAAAAAGATATAATGCTAAATTAAGTACTTCGATAAGAGGTATCATAGGAGAATAAATTATGGGTGGAGGAAGAAGCGCGCCACAACAAACTGTAACTACTTCCGGTATAGATGAAGAGTTTAAGCCTTATCTTGAAGAAGTTTTAGCAGACGTAACACAAAGATATAAAGATACTAAAGGAGATCCAGATTCTATAGTAGCCGGTATGACACAAGCACAGAAAGATGCATTAGCTGCTCAAGAATCTTTATCTAGGGAAGCAATGGCTGGTGATCCCGATAAAAAAGATATGTACCAGAGAGCTCTTGGTGGTACTGGTGAATACGATTATACTATGGCACGTAATAGAGATATGCAAAATGTTTTAGGATCTGCAGCTGGACAAGCAGCTTTAGGTGGATCATTAGGTTCTGCACGTGCTGAAAAAGCTATGCAAGGAGCGTTAGCTGATAGATCAATGCAGTTTCAACAACAAAGACAAGCAGATGTAATGTCAGGTTTAGGAATGAAAGATCAGTATATGGCAGGAAGAGCTGCTGGTATTAAAGGTTTAGGAGATGTTGGAAGTGCTAGACAGCAATATGCACAGCAAAGATTAGATGCTCCTGATACAGCAGCAGCTAGATACTTTGGTTATTTAGGATCTGCCCCACAAAAACAAACACAAACCACAACTGGTGGTGGAGGTAAATAATGGTTGTACAATTAGCTAGTCCTTATGACGCCGAAAGAATAAAACAAATGGCTGCTCAAAAAGCAAGATTTCAACCAAATCCTGGACCAGTAGCAGCTCAAAAACCTGGTATGTTAGAAACTGTAGGTACTACTGTAGGTAGTAATGTATTAGGTAAAGTTGGTGAGGCTGGTATGTCAAAGCTAGGTACCATGGCAAAAGCTAAAGGTACAGAAATGTTAGCAGGTTTAAATACAGCTGGTGCACCATTAGGAGCTATGCTTCCTGGAGGAGCTACAGCAGGAGCAGCTGGTGCTGGATTTATGCCAATGATGGCTGCGGCTGCACCATGGTTAGCAGGTGCTGCTGTATTAGGTAAAGCATTTAAGCTATTTAATATGGGTGGTTTAGTTGGACCGTTAGGTAATTTATCAAAAGTAAAATATAAAACGCATGGTGGGGATGTTACACACGAGTACGAAATAAATATGGGACCTTTATCTAAAGGAGTTTAATATGAAATATAAAGCCACTCAAAAAGACCGCTATGGTAATATGAAATCTCTAGAAATCACAATGGATAATCAGCTAGAAGTTCCTCCTATGGCTTCAGCTGTACCCATGTACGATCATCCTGGAGAACCTAAAGGCACTGATACTGTACCAGCTTGGCTTACTCCTGGCGAATTTGTTGTTAATAAAGAAGCCACTGATTTATTTGGACCACAAATTAAAGAAATGAATGATATAGGTAGAGAAATTCAAAATGGTGAAATACCTATGTATGCTATGTCAGGTAAAAAAGTACAAAGCATGCTTGACCAAATTATGAGTTCTGAAAAAGCTAAAGGTGGTGGGGATCAGTTTACTCATTATAAAGGGGATAAGCCTACCAAATATGGAATTACTTTAGAAACATATAGAGAACATATAAATCCAAAAGCAACTATAGAAGATCTTAAAAAGCTGACAGAAAAAGGTGCTAAAGATATTTTTAAAAAATACTATTATGAAAAATATAAAATAAATCAGCTTCCTGATTATATGCAACATAATGTTTTAGATATGGCTATTAATGCAGGACCTGGTAATGCTATTAAATTATTACAACAAGAAATAAATAGTACATTACCTGAAGGATCAAAGATAGATGTTGATAATTTTATAGGACCTCAAACACTTAAAGCTGCAAAAAATTATGCTAATAAAAATGAATTTGATAATTCATATGGAGTAGCACGATTAAACTATTATAATCAGGTAGCACAAAACAATCCTGAAAAAAGTAAATTCTTAGAAGGATGGCAAAATAGAACTAATAAATTTATAGAGCCTAGAGAAATATCTTTACCAGTTCCTAAACCAAGTAGGGATGCTGAAGGAAATGTTATATCTCCTAATTTGGAGGTTGAGAAACCAACCGATATTCCCAAGCCTAATGAAGACTCCGGGGGATTTAGTTTGTTCAATCTTTTTAAGCGTAGCAATTCTGATGACAATGTGCCTACGATAGCAGATATGAATGAACAAGCAACTGAAAATCCTTATAAGTCATCTTTTGTAGTTGCTAAAAATAGAGGTGGTGAAATTCCACAGTACTTAGAGCCTGGAGATAAAGTAAAAGAAATAATTGAAAACTCTAGAAATTTAGAAAATATATATAGTGCTCCTCCAAATGATGATATGTATTCAGGAGTAGGTAAAGTTTTTCATCCTGATCCTACAATTAATAAAGCACTTCAAGAAGCAACAGCGGCTGTTGCAAGAGATACAAGTCAAGAAGATGACTTAGGTAATGTTGCATCAGCAGTTCCTACAATTCCAGAGGTTCCTGTTTATGATCCTCAAGGAATAGGAGAAGGTATGTCTGATGAAGAGTTTAATAAAATACAAGCTCAAGGACAAGACTTAGAAACAATGACTGCTGGATATGAAGGTGCTTATTCTCCTTTACTTAAAGATGTAGACTTTGGTAGTGGTAAACCAAAAGACTATAGAAAAATTGGTGATAAATGGTATAGAGTTAGAGATGGTAAACTAGGTAGTAGGTTTGAACCTGGTACATTAGCATCT
>CETU01093275.1_pt1 | contig 12976 bp, 11 predicted proteins | sample 356531 | NCBI WGS metagenome assembly CETU01 (sample SAMEA2623488, study PRJEB7988) | marine metagenome | isolation source: saline water (ENVO:00002010), including
ACTAAAACTTCAACTGCAGAAGTAGATATTGTGGAGAATAATAATGAAGACTGTACTTTTTCAATTTGTTCAACTTTACTCAATTCTTGTGTTTCAACAATAGATTGAGGATTCTCAGGATTACTTTCATTGTCAGTAACTAATACTTCCTCTATTCTCGCCTTGATAATTGTGAGAAACATCTCTGTAATACCATCAATTACCGAAACATTTATTTTGGTATCAATTGAGTAAACAGGTGCGACATTATTTCTTGCATCCTCTTTTAATTTTTGAGTTTCTTGTTCATCTACTACAGATAAAAATCTAGGAGCTGAAAAAGATGCTGGTGATACATCTCCTACTTCAATTTTTATTACTTGATTTTCAGGAAAGATTGAAAAAGAGATAAACCAAACAGCTGAAGAAAACAAAATGATATAAAATATTTTTCTAAAGTGAGTTATATAAATGTTCATCATCGATCGGGAAATACTTCTAAAATTTTTGATACTATTTTATTTCTTACAATATCAGAATTTTTAAATTCTACTACTGATATTTCTTCGATATTAGATAAGGATTTTCTGGTTTTTTTCAAGCCAGAAAAGTCTTTATTATTGAGATCGATTTGGGTTTCATCACCAGTAATTATCATTTTTGAATCTTCACCTAATCTTGTTAAAAACATTTTTATTTGACTTACGGTTGCATTCTGTGCTTCATCTAAAATTATGCATGCATTGTTTAATGTTCTTCCCCTCATATAAGCCAAAGGAACAATTTCAATATTTCTCTTTTCAATTAAATATTGCAAAGTTTCATTGCCAAAAAAATACTCTAATGAATCGAATAACGGTACTAAATAAGGATCAATTTTCTGGGATAAATCACCAGGAAGATATCCAAGTCTTTCACCAGCTTCTACTGCTGGTCTAGTAAGAACTATTTTTTTAATATTTTCGTCGTTGTACATCTTAACCGCACTTGCAACTGCTAAAAAAGTTTTACCTGTACCAGCTGGGCCAATTCCAAAAGTAATAGTTGAATTATCAATTGTTTCAATATATTTAAATTGTGAAACATTTTTGACCTTAATTGATTTTGAACCAATGATTGATATATTATTTGTTGAAGAAATATTGCTTATTTCTTTTGATTCTATATTAGACATTAGTTTCAAATCTTCAATATCAATAATTTCTCCACGATCAGCAATTGACAGCATTTCATCTAAAATTTTCATAACATCTGTTGTTTGGGCATTGTCGCCGGTTATATACACAACGTTACCTTTGACATTAATTTTTATTTTTTTAAATTTATCCTTTAAATATTTCAAATTTTGATCATTTACACCAAAAATATTTACAAGCTCTTTATCTATTGGGATAATTTTTTCAATACTCATTAAATATTTTTTAGTTTTTCTCCACCTATTAAATGAAGATGTATATGGAATACTGTCTGCATAGCATCTGAATTAGTGTTAAAAAGTAATCTATATCCAGAGTCATCAATATTATATTTTTTAGCTAAATCTTTTGCTACTAATATCATTTTTCCAAGTAAGTTTTGATCCTCCATTGAAGTATCATTAATTGTCTCAATCTTTCTCTTTGGAATTATTAATATGTGGACTTTTGCAACTGGATTAATATCATTAATGGCAAATATTTCCTCATCTTCATATATAAACTCCGAATCAAGTTCCCCGGATAATATCAATTCAAATACTGATTTTTCTAGCATATATAATTACATTGTTAATGATACAGCAGTTATTGCAGCAGTTTCAGATCTCAGACTAAATTCTGAAATATTTATTTTGCGCTGAAATTTCGATAGTTCATCATTTGTCCAGCCGCCTTCAGGACCGATTGCAAAATTATTTAATTTTTCACGATTTTTATTAAGCTTTTCTCCACTGATGTCAAGACATGTGCGAAAAATAGAAAAATTTAAATTATCAGGAAAAAATAGACTTGGTAAGTAAGCTGAACCTGACTGTTCTAGTGCAGAAATTGCCCAATCTGAGATTTTTGATTTATTGTAATTAGTATTTTGAGCATTTTCAGTCATACCAATATGAATCTCATTGACATTTAATTCCGTCAGCTTTTCGATTAAAAATCTAAATCTATTTCTTTCTCTTAAATATGGAACAAAAATTTTTAAACTGTTCTGTCTTTCATATATTCTTGAATTATTTATTTTTACAAAATTGTTTGCAAATTTTCCATAAAAGACAAGTCCTTTTCCATTCGATATGTTTATTTTATCTTCATCTCTTATTCTTAAAACATTTTTTAAATGATGCAATTTATTTCCAGAAATTTCAATACTTTTGTTTTCAGATTTTATATTTTCAATATAAATAGTTGGGATAAACATTATTGTTTCAAAAAATCTCTAAAAGCTTCTTTTGGAACATTTACTTTTCCAATTTGTCTCATTTTTTTCTTGCCTTCTTTTTGCTTTTCAAGAAGCTTCCTTTTTCTGGTTACATCTCCACCGTATAGTTTTGCTGTAACATCTTTTCTTAGAGCTTTAATTGTTTCTCTGGCTATAATTCTAGAGCCAATAGCTGCCTGAATAGGAATATCGAATTGTTGACGTGGAATAAGTTCAGATAGCTTTTTAACTCTATTCCTACCAACATATTCCGCATTTTCTTTTGCAAGAATAGAACTGAATGAGTCAACTATTTGTCCGTTTACCAATATATCAAGCTTTACCAGATTTCCTTTTTGAAAATCTAAAATTTCATAATCTAATGATGCAAATCCTTGGGATATAGATTTTAAAGTATCATAAAATCCACTTACAAGTTCTAGCAACGGAAGCTTATACCTAACCTTAACCATTGATGTACTTAAATAATTTAAATCTTCTTGAGTCCCTCTTTTATCACTTAATAATTGCATTATTGAACCTAAGTACTCTTTTGGAAACAATAGGTTCACTTCACAGTATTTTTCCATAATATGCTTAATATCGGTAAATTTTTCAATTTCACTTGGATTACGAATAATAATCTCCGCATCATTATTTCTAACAATTTTAAATTCAACAGAAGGAGGTGTAACAATTAAAGAAAGATCAAATTCTCTTTCAAGTCTCTCTATAACAATTTCCAAATGTAACAAACCTAAAAATCCACATCTAAATCCAAAGCCAAATGCAGATGATGTTTCAGGTTCATAATAAAAACTTGCATCATTGAGAACATACTTGTCTAATGAATCCCTAAGTTTTGTATAATCATCTGAGTCAGATGGAAATACACTTGAAAAGACGGTTGGTTGGGGCTCCTTATAACCAGAAACAATAATTGGACTTTCATCATCATCAGAAACCAATGTATCGCCAACCCTTATCTGAGATAATTCTTTTGCTCCTGTAATAATATATCCAACTTCTCCTGTTTTTAAATTATTTGATGGTACGAAATCTAAATCAAAATATCCCATCTCTGACGGTTCAAATGTATAATTTGAATTTACAAGTTTCAGTTTTTGATTGGACTTAATATCATCACCAAAAACACGAACAGATGCAACTACGCCTCTATAAGAATCAAAAAAGGAATCGAAGATTAATGCATTAACGCCATCAATTTTCTTTTCAGGAGGACTGATTAAATTAGGAAGTTGAAGTAATAAATCTTCCACTCCTTCTCCAGTTTTTGCAGAAATTTTAAATATCTCGTGTTCTCGTGATCCAATTAAATTAAAAATTTGTTTTTTTGCATTTTCGATATCTGCATCAATCGAGTCTATTTTATTTAAAACTGGAATAATTTCCAGACCTGCTTCAATTGCAGCATAAGAGTGGGCAAATGTTTGTGCTTGAATACCCTGGGTTGCATCAACTAAAAGAATAGCGCCATCACAAGCAATTAGTGCTCTGGAAACTTCATAGGAAAAATCTACATGACCTGGAGTGTCAATAAGATTCAAAGTTAAATCGTCAAATTGTAATCTTATTGGTTGAGATTTTATTGTAATTCCTTTTTCTCTTTCTAAATCCATACTGTCAAGTATTTGATCTACATGTTCTCCAGGCTTTATTAGTCCGGACATCTCAATTAGGCGATCGGCTAAAGTAGATTTACCATGGTCTACATGTGCAATAATCGAAATATTTCTGAGATTTTTATTATGTAACATATTTTCTAAGTTAATATCTTATATACCGAAAGGTTTTACATGGCAAATATTAAATCACAAAAAAAGAGAATTCGCCAAGATGCGAAAAAAAATTTTCGCAATAAATCACTAAAAAGTCAACTGAAAACAACTTTAAAATTACTGGAAAGTGATGATGTTTCTGCTGAAGTAAGAACTCAGGCTTTAAAATCACTTGATGTTGCTTATTCTAAAGGAGTAATTTCTAAAAATTTTAGAGATAGAAACAAGTCTAGAATTTCAAGCCTGTAATTTTTGCTTCATAGCAATCACAAATCTTTTAGAATTTTCTTGATTGTAAGTAGATTCAACTAATTTTTTTTCCATTTTATATATATATTTGATTGAGTCGTCAATCATGTCCACACTCGTTTTATTCAAAAGAATTTGTGCTTTTTTATATTTATAATCATCTTTTTCATTTAAAACTTCTAAAACATTTTTTGTGTCAGTCGATGTTAAAAGTTTTAATCTTAAAATTTCTTTCGTAAAAAAATTCAAAAACATTCTGAAATTTGATTCCTTCTCTGTGAAAAAAGATATCAGATTTTTATCTATTTTTTTTCTAATATCAAAAATTGTATTAGAAAGATCCCATGGAAAATATTCAATAGTACTGTTTGAATAATGAACAACTTGTACTGATTTAATATGCTGAAATTTTGTTAAATTAGACTTTTTAACTTGAAATATATATTTAGAGTCAAAATCATAATTTATTTGCTCTAAGTTTTTATATGTTAAGAACTCATCTACAACAAATTTGTATAAATCATCTGAAAACAAACTTACATTATTGTCACTATTGATTTCGTGAAATTTAATCTTTTCATATTTTAATCCATCAATATCGAGATCATCTAAATTATTAATTAAATTATCTGTAATTACTAAGTATGTCATCAACCAATAAAATTTATTATTTTATCCTCAACAAAAATTACTTTTTTATAATCAGTAATCTGTATATTAAATTCAGAGTTGCAAATATCTTCAGCTTCTTCTTGTGAGGTTCCGGTGTTAATTTCTTTTGTAAATTTTTTCTTTCCATTTATTTGTACAACTAGCTCATATGTTGGATTTCTTAAATTCGATTCTTCATAAGCCGGCCAATCAATAGTTGAGATATCTTTATTTAAATATAAATGATATATTTCGGATGATATATGAGGAGAAAAAGGATATAAAAGATTACACATTGATTCTAGGACAAAATCTTTAGTCTCAATAGAAACAGTTTTGTTTTGATTTAGATATAAAGAAATCGCGTTGTTTGCCTTCATTAAGTCTGAGACACCAGTGTTAAATTCAAATTTTTCTAGATGATTTGTAACACTAAATATTGTCTGATTCATTGTCCTCACAAGACTGTCTTCATTACTAGTTTCGACGTTTTTTAAATCTTTGAGTTTTGTCATATTATCCCAAAATTTGTTTAAAAATCGTTTAGTACCCTCAATTCCTCCATCATTCCACTCTACTCCATCACTTGGCGGTGCCATAAATAGAATATACAATCTCAACGCATCAGCGCCATGAGTTGCAAAATATGCTTCTGGATCTACTACATTACCTTTAGACTTTGACATTTTTGAACCACCAAAATTAATCATTCCTTGACTAAATAAATTATGGAATGGTTCATCCACATTAAGTAAATTTATATCTCTTAAAGCTTTAACAAAAAATCTTGAATACAAAAGGTGCAAAATTGCGTGTTCAACTCCACCAATATATTGATCAATGGGAAGCCAGGAGTTTGCAATATTTTTATCAAATGGAGATTTTTCATTTTTTGAATCAAGAAATCTCAAAAAGTACCAAGATGAATCAACAAAAGTATCCATTGTGTCAGTTTCCCTTTTGCCTTCAGACCCACAATCTGGACAATTAGTATTGACAAAATCTTTACTTTTAGCCAACGGTGAATCTTCAGAATTTTTGTAATCCTCAATTTCAGGCAGTAATACAGGTAAATTTTCAAGACTTTCTGGGACTAGACCACAACGAGTACAATTTATCAACGGAATCGGACACCCCCAGTATCTTTGTCGACTTATAAGCCAATCTCGCAATCTAAAGGTTACTTTTCTTTCTCCAAGATTTTGCTTGGATAAAAATTGAAGTATAGATTCTGAACCATCAGTATGAGATTGCAAACCGTCATAGTCACCAGAATTAATCAAGATACCATTTTCAATGTATGGTTTTTCCTCAATATTTACAGAGTGGTCTTTATCAATTATCACTTGAATAATTTCAAGATCATACTTTTTAGCAAACTCATAATCTCTTTCATCATGGCCTGGAACAGCCATAATTGCTCCGGTTCCATAATTAATTAAAACGTAATCTGCAACCCACAATGGCACACTTTTGTTGTTGACAGGATTTAATACTTTTAACCCAGTATCAACCCCCGTTTTTTCTTTTGTTATGGACATTCTCTCGAATTCAGACTTTGATTTAGCCTTATCAATATACTTATTGATTTCTTTTGAATTTGATGATATCGATAAAATCTCATTCATCAAATCATGCTCTGGTGAAATGACCGCAAAAGTCATTCCAAACAAAGTATCTGGTCTCGTTGTAAAAACATCAAAATTTAAATCACTTTCATCTATTTTTAAATTAAATTGAACTCCAGATGATTTACCAATCCAATTTTCCTGCATTGATTTTACATTTTCAGGCCAATTACCAATCTTTTCAAGCCCATCTAGCAATTCATCTGAATAGTTAGATATCTTAAAAAACCACTGGTTTAAATTTTTCTTGATTACTTCTGAATCACATCTTTCACAATTACCTTCAACAACCTGCTCATTTGCTAAAACAGTATTACATGATGTGCACCAATTTACAGGAGCATCCTCTTTATAAGCCAGTCCATTGTTGAATAATTGTATAAAAAGATATTGTGTCCATCTGTAATAATTTTTATCATGAGCTGCAACTTCTTTATCCCAATCGTACAAAGATCCTAGGCGTTGAATTTGATCCCTCATATTACTAATTCTTTCTTCAGTAAATTTTTTTGGGTGTATTCCAGTTTGAATTGCTGCATTTTCAGCGGGCAGACCAAATGAATCCCAACCCATTGGTGATAAAACATTAAATCCTTGTTTTTGCTTATATCGAGTAATTACATCTCCAATTGTATAATTTCTAACATGTCCCATATGTAAATCTCCAGAGGGATATGGATACATGCATAAATTATAAAAATTATTTTTATCTAGCGAGACATCACAATTGGCAAGATTAATTTCTTTCCAATGTTCTTGCCATTTTTTTTCAATTTCACTAAAAATGTAATCCATAATTATTAATTATAAGCTTTTTCTGTACTCAAATACATTTGCATTATACTGTACGATTTTTCTATTTTCTTGATAGCAGATTGAACTAACTTGTTTTTTTCTGTTGAATTAAGTTTTAAAACCATTTCAATTTTCTCTAATAGTTCCTTGTTGTCATCGAATAAGAAACCATTTTCTTCATTATCTACTATTGAATTCATTGGAGTAACATCTCTTGTTATACATATAACACCATGGGCCATAGCTTCCAATAAAACTAAACCAAGACCCTCAGAATAAGATGGGAATACGAATATTTCGATTGATTCGAAAAAAGAATATCTATCTTCTACATAACCAAGAAATTTTACATTGTTACTTTTAATTTTATTTTTTAAAGTTTTTACATAATGTTCTGACCCTGTTCCACCTATCAAAAGAGTCAATTCAAAATTACTTAAATTTTCATTTTCTTGAAACCTTGTGTATACATCAATTAAATCTTCAATTCCCTTATTTTTATTCAATTTTCCTAAATATCCCAAAGTTGGATTTGCCAATTTGTTTTTTTGTGAAACTTCTTGAACTTCAACTCCATATGGAATTACAGTTGGTTTTATTGATGAATTTAGTTTTTCTAACCAGTCCTTTATACTTTCTGAAATAACGATTACCTTGCTTGCTTTTTCCCATATTTTAGATTGTTGTTTAATAAATATTTTTCTTAGGAAATCGATTAAGAAGTTTCCTTGCAAATAAGTCCCATATTTTCCATGAATAGTAACAATTCTTTTACCTTTATTTTTTAAAAATAAATTTGATAAATATGCCAGTAAATCACTTCTAGGTGAATGCGTATGAATAATATCAAACCTTTTTTTCTTAAAATAACTTATAGCTTTGTATATTGAAATTGGATTAATGCCCTGCAACTTTTTTGGTCCCTTAAATCTATTTAATTTTAAGTTAAGGGATTTAAATTCATTCTCTAAGCTCACAAAATTGTGAAGATCTTTTCCCAGTAAAAGGAGTGATACATCATGTCCTTTTTCAATCTGAAGCTTAACTAGGGAATAAAGATGTGACTCTGCACCTCCCCTAGATAAATCATTAATAACATGACAGATTTTCATACATCAAACCTTGGGGTAATCCATGTTGATTTATATGGAAAAACTTTATTTTTATTGAAGTTTTGTGCCGTTAGAGGTGTAAAATTTACTAATGATTTTTCAGTATTGTCATCATTTCTGATTGGTAAAATAATTGTATCTTCTAAAAGCTTCTTTTTGAATGAATATAATTCATTAATATCTGAAATATTTTCGGAATAATATTTCGTTTTATTTAATGATATAAAGTACTTACTATTATTTGAGACGGAAAAACCCTTTTCCTTAGAAATTTTTTGAAGAAAAATATCATCACTTATTAAAAGTTCAGAATTATATGACTCAATTTTTATATCATTAATATCAACAAATACAACTTCAAAAAGATCTTCTATTGAATTTTCTATTATATATTGAAACCTATGGTGTCCATCAAGAATAAATATTTCGTCATTAATCATTAATTGGTCATCAAAAGTTTTGATATTAACACCAAAAACAAATACAGAGTTTTTAATAATTGTGTCAGTTATGTGATTTTCTTTGATAGTTTCCTCATGTGGAAAAATTATCTCACGATTTTTAAATATATTAAATTTTGCCATATATGCATTTAATTTGGGTTCACTCAGTAATATTTTTGTAATATTATCTACAATCATTCATTCCTCAATTACTTGAAATAAACTTCTCAAGAAAAATCAAAAAATCTGATATCATTTCATCAGTTACGCTGTTGTAATTACTAACTCTGATACCTCCAACGCTTCTATGTCCACTTAATCCTAAAAATTTATTTTCGTAACTTTTTTCTAAAAATATTTTGGTCTTCTTTTTGTCTTTAAAATCAAAAACGATATTCGAGGTACTTCTAAATTCTTTAGGAGCTAGAGGGGTTAAATCGTCTAAATTATTATCCAAAAAATTGTAAATTTTATTTGCTCTGTTGATGTTGTTTCGTTCAAATTCCTCCAAGCCACCATTTCTTTCGATCCATTCCAAAACTTTTAACATTACATAAATTGAAAATGTAGGGGGTGTATTAAATGTTGAGTTTTTATCAATGTGATTATTTATATTCATATAACTTGGTAAATCTTCTTTTTGGATGAAATCTTTATCGAAAATACAAATTGTAACACCAGGTATACCCAAATTTTTTTGAGCACCAGCAAAAATGTAAGAAATATTGTTCCATTCAAATTCATATGAACATATGTCTGAAGACATATCAATAATCAGTTTTTTATCTTTGAAATTGTTGAATTTTTTAATTTGTATTCCTTGAATTGTTTCATTTGAGGTAATGTACAAATATTTTTTATTTGATTGTCTAACTTCATCAACAATATTTTCATAACTCTGATTTGTTAGTGCAATACTCGGAATATCCCTATTGAAGTTTATTTGAAAATCATGATGAGTTTTTTTTCCCCAAGTTCCTGATAATAGAAAGAGAATATCATCTTTTAATGTCGGTTTGTTTTCGGCAATAAAAGTGTTCTGAAATGTTGCACCGCCCTGTAAAAAAATAATCTCAAAATTATTTGGGATATTTAAAATTTTATGGAGGTTTTTTTTTGACTCATTTAGTATATTTTCAAAGACCTCTCCCCTGTGAGATAGTTCTAAAACAGATTGGCCAAGGTTTCTAAAATCTATTACATCATTAGAAATTTCATTCAATATTTCTTTTGGAATTTTTGAAGGACCTGCAGCAAAATTTTTAACTTTCATTTAATTCCATTGTAAACATGAGACTTAAGTACAAACCAAAAACAGGTAGCAAATCTTCCATGGACCCCAAACCAATCGAAATTAAGATAAGTAAAACCTTAAATCCATGAGAATAGTTTTTTTGAAAAGAAAAAATAATTACAACTATATTCAAAATTAGGTAAAACATTCCGATTGAGAAGAAGTTAAAGAGAAAATTATTTTGAATATTAACTATTTCATAAGTCAGAAAATATCTACCTGTACCTAATGAATCAGATAAATATTGTACTTTAAGATATTTAGGAAGTGTTCTGTTTGTAAGGTACATTTTGTGAGATACCTCTTGATCTAAATACTCTGTATAAACTTTATTGATTGATAGGAACCCATAACCGGTATTTTCAAATATTTTATTTGTTGTAAATGAAATGGTATCAATCCTCTCTCTATTTTCATTTAACAAACTCGTTAGATTAGATTCTTGAGAATCTAAATCATTTTTAACGTTGCTAGATTCATCTGTGTCTTTAGGAATATCAAGTTCTACAATTTTTTCAATAGTGCCATGTAAGTCTTCATTAGGACACTCAATATTACTTGGACTAATATCACACTCTTGAATTGGAAGTATAAAAAATAGTAAATATGTAATAAAGAAGATTAAATTTTTTAATTTAAAGTTTTTGAGAAATATATCAACAATGGTGATTGCAAAGATAAGAAGTAATGACAGTTCACTTTTTGTTAACCCAAAAATTATTCCAGATAACAAGTAGAACGAAAGATTATTTTTAGATTTATAGTGCAATACAATGAAACTAGGAAATAATAAGGACACTAAAAAAACAGGTTCTCTAAAGGTTCCAAGCATTCTGTGGCTCCCTGAACTCCAAAAAGTAGTTTGTATATCAAATCCTAAAATTCCTGTGCCTGGTCTGTTTCTAATAGGTTCGGGAATATTGAATATTTGCGCAATAAAAAAGTATATTGACATGATACTAATTAAATAAAATATAATTTTTAAACTTTCTACTATTGCTTCTTTATATCCAAAATTAATAATTACGAAAAATACAAGAATAAAACCTAAGTAACTAAATAACCTTATACCCAAGTAATTTAAATTTACGGAATTGTAAGTCATTGTAAATAAACTGAAAATAGTTGGTAGTAAAGTTACAAAAACGATAACAAAATATAACAGATTAAATTTCATGTTTTCTTTTCTAAAAATTATTAGACAAATTAAAGTGAGCAATAAGTTTCCAACCCATGAAAGTGGTGTATTTAAGACTTGATAAGAATCAAGAAATATTAATAAAATCGCAAATGAAAAAAGTAATTTTAGTAAATTTTGATTTTCAAAGACTTTATTTATCATTACCTTAACTCTAACTATCGACTAATTAAATTTTAATAATTATTTTTGTTATTTTTATATTTTAGATAGACACTAAATTCATAAAGTTTTTGAAATACAGTACTCAAACTAATTGATATTGCAATTCCATTAAAACCAAAATTTGAAATAAAAAATGGTGCTGTACTTAGAAAAATTATCAAATTAATAAATCTTCCAATTGTATGTTTATGTATTAAATCATTCATGAAAAGAAAATGTCTTGTCCAGAAAGTCAAGTAATAAGACATAAATCCAAATAATAAAATCATCATAGGTAAAAAAGCATCGGCAAATTCATCTCCAGCGATAATTTCTATGAGGTTACTTCCAAAAAGGTAATAAATGGAAACAATTATCACTGAAGATGGAAGTAATATATTTATAAATAAGTTTCTGAAATTGTAATCACCTTGATTGTTTATTTTATTTAACATCCACGGTGAAAAGGCAACAATTAGAGAATTAATCGGATCTACTAACTTTTTGGCTATTCTATAAATTCCAGCAGAATAATAATCTGCGAAATAACCAATCACAACTACATCAAGATGTGTAGGTATAAGTCCAACTGATTGATCAGTTCTTATTTTATAAAAATTTGATTTTGACATTTTTACATATTCTTTAAAGGTAATTTTTTCAGCTTTGTTAGTGTCCTTTTTAAACAATAAAAGCAAAACTAATACGCTTACAAAAAGTTGATGAAAAGTTAGAGCATAAAAGAAACTACTAATATCTGGATTTAACGATACAAATGTTACTACTAATATAAACCTAGTTATATTTGAGGATGATTCAACCAATGAATAAGTTTTCATGTCACCATTGTGTGTAAATACTCCTTTAAAAACCTCTAGGATATTTAGAAATACTCGAGTCACAAAATATAAGATAAGATAATTAAAAATAAAATTGTAATATACAAAAAATATTCCGTAAACAAATATTAAAGATACGATTCCTAGTAAAATTTCAAAATAAATCGCACTATTGAGAAAATTTTTATTTGTAGATTTAAAATTTATTAATACTAAATCTGAATTTCTAGAGCTTAAAATGCGAAAACTTAACCCGACTAATCCCAGATAAACACCTATGTTGCCATATGCCTCAGGTCCAAGATTTGTAGCAACTACTCTTACTTGGATTATTGCTAGAACTGCAATTAAACCTTGAGATAAAAGTAATTCTTTAGTTTCGTTAAGAAACTTTTTCATAATTGTAAGTGGAGCTGAGGGGATTTGAACCCCTGACCCCTTGCATGCCATG
>CETU01057030.1_pt1 | contig 12946 bp, 12 predicted proteins | sample 356531 | NCBI WGS metagenome assembly CETU01 (sample SAMEA2623488, study PRJEB7988) | marine metagenome | isolation source: saline water (ENVO:00002010), including
ATGGAACCATTGAATCATTTTCTCCCATTGCGGAGCCAGGAAGGTTTTGCTTCCAAGATGTAAATCCGAAATGAAAGCAGCGCTCACGGCTTGATCTTCACCAGCTCTTCGGCGTTTATGTTGACTCAACGGTGGGAAATGAATGTCGTCGACGTAAATCAGTTCACCCGATTGGTTGAAATTTCCACTGACTCCAATCACATCATCATCCATCAAACCAGCGTGGACGATTTGCTGATTCGGTCCGCCCTCGTCACGTTGACTGAGCAGGCATCGAACTTCGCCTGTAGAATCTTCAATTGTAAACATCAAGTGTCCATTTTTGGTGGTTTTCGGATCATTGACCAATCCAATGATTGTGAATTGGTTGTCACGATCTACCAACTGTCGCTTTCGGCGCAATGCTTCGTTCACTGCTATCGGTCGGTTGGGGAGGTTCCGATCTAAAATCAGCCGTTTCACTTGCTTCAATCGGTCGTTAAAGAAGGACTGAATATCTTCCTTTTTTCCTTCGGTGACACTTTTCCCAGTGATGTCAAAGTGCACCGCTATATCTGCATCCACGTCCTTGGCTTGCATAGGAAAATCCGAGAGATTGTAGTGGGCCAAATCGTGTATTCTTGGAGCCGGTTTGGGTTCGGGTTCTGCAATCGGGGCGATTGTGCGTGCGACCACGGGTGTAGTGGGAGTTACAGCCAACAATTCGTCCAACATGGCTTCATCAAGCATGCCAGTTTTCCCACTCGCTTTTGCGACTTCGATGAATGCATCAATCGAAGGCAGAGATAGAAGTCGTTCACGGACTGAACGGCCAGGTAGAAGCCCGGCTGCCATCACCTTTCGGTGGATTTCGGCCCATTCCGTGTCGCTCACAGGCTCCAACCCTAACACGGCCGTTCAAAGGCATTACTGCGGTCCAAATCGATGTTTTATTCCCGTTTGATTGAGTCGGCATGCCTAAGAACGCTCGCTTTTGCCGTCTAAGCGTGAGTGAGGAAGCCTCCATGCTCGCGGCCCGCCTCGTGCGGCGCCTGAAGAAGGAAGGGTGGAGCCTGTCTGTTGCTGAATCTTGCACTGGTGGCTTGCTAGCGAGTACCTTTACCGATATTTCTGGAGCATCCGATTGGTTTTCACAAGGCTGGGTCACCTACTCTAACGATTCAAAAATCTCCCAGCTTGGAGTTTCAACGAAGAAATTGGAATCACGTGGAGCCGTGAGTCACGAGGTCGCTTTGGGTATGGCACAGGGTGCTCAAAGTGCTTCAGGGAGTGGTGTCAGCATTTCGATTACAGGCATTGCCGGACCAACGGGAGGCAACGAAAACAAACCGGTTGGCACAGTATATGTTGGTGTTTGTATCGGCGAAGCTTATCTTGTTCGTAAGGGTGAATTTGGAGGTGCAGATCGCGCTTCAAACAAGCATTCTTTCATTATTTTTGCAATGCAGAAAGCGATTGAAGCCTGGGACACACATTTCACAAAAATCGAGGCGGTTCGTAATGCTGCGGAGTTTGAATCAACTGGGGATGAGAACATTGAGTTGGATTTGCAAAAGGCCCTGTCCTCAATCAATCCCGATATGGATACGTGGGAAGCGACCGATGGATGGTCGGACGAAAAGGTCGCGAACACCCTTGAAGAACAGGACAAAGCGACCCTCGGTGATGATGCCGAGTGGTCGGAAGAGCAATAGTGGGACCGACCAGATTTGAACTGGTGATATTCGCCTTGTAAGGGCGACGTCATAACCGCTAGACCACGGACCCGTGATTGAGCGCGAGCGGTTGGAGATTATGAGGTAAACCCCACCGCAGCCTTTTGAGTGAGGAGGAAAAAGAAGGCATATGTCAGGTGCCGGTGAGCGAACACGGCGTCTGATTGAGCGTTTAGAAAACGCTGAAATTCCAGTCGATTCTCAGATTTCTGCCGCGATGCAGTCCGTGGACATATCTGATTTCACCGATTATGATCTGGAACCATTCTGGTATGATCGTCCATTGGTGTTTCTTGAAACGAGTAAAGGCGGCGTCAAGACGATTTCCGCACCGCATATGATTGCCACAATGCTTCATCATTTGGAACTAAGTCCGGGACAAGAAGTGTTGATTTTAGGGGCAAAAGGTGGGTATATTGCCGCTCTCATTGCACACATTGTCGGGCCTGAAGGTGGAGTGGTTGTCGTGGACCCTTCTCGAGAAGTGGTTGATTATGTTCGTGACAGATTAACTCCTGTTGCGCAAACCCACACCGTTCGCGTTCGGAAAATGCGGCAGTTGAATCATTGTCCTCCACAGTTGCCCGAGCCATTGGATCGAGTGTTGGTGACTGGTTCTTTGGAAGAGCTGCCTCATTGGCTAACCACGAGAATGTCGGATGGAGGATTCTCCATCGCTCCGATTGGAGGCCGGTATTCCCAGCATCTGATGAAACTTGAACGTGCAGGTGCGGACTGGCTGGAAACCAACCTCGGTGGCGTCTTGTTCGGTCCTGTGGACATTGCAGATACGGAACCTGAGCCGCTTTCAGCACAGACGTTGGCAGAATTGCTACGTGAGGGCGCCATCCTTGGTCAAGAGGTCGGTATCATTGATTACGAAACGATTGAACGATTGAACAACTTAGCGGTTTCATTGGAATCTCTGCCTGATGATTTGCAATCGTTACCCGAACCGAGCGGGTTGGAGGATGAACCTCCATGGGCCTTTGATTCAGAGATGTGGTTGGATGAGATCCACCCCGTCGCCGATTTACTGAGTTCCGAGATGGATTGGTTGAGTGACGTTTGGCCGATTCTGATCACACTCGTCGATATCCGCTTGATGCAACCTGGCCATCCAGATGCTGATGACCAAGAGGGTCAAGTGGGCGGCTTTGGCCGACACGGCGACCTTGTCCCGTGAACCCTATACACAAGATTCACTTCCCTGAGATGAGACCGATGCTGCAACTGGAACTCGAACGCCTCAAACACAAGGATGTGCGGCAGCGTAGGATGGCCGTTCGTCGTTTGTTTGAACACAACGACTCCGCAGCCTTGTCCGCGTTTCTAGATCTTCTTGACTCCGATGACGAATGGTTCGTCGAAAAAGCGGTTGATGCTATTCGCAGATGGGCTGATGCTGAGCATCGTAAAGTCGTGGTTCAACTTTCCATTCGAAAAGAAGAGAGGCTACGATTGCTCGCGGCTGAAATCGCGACTCGTTTGGGCAACGAGTCACTACCGATTTTGTCTACGCTTTGTACCGATAAATCAGATGCCGTTCGTCGCGAGGCTTGGCGTTCCAGACTTGCAGTCGATTCGGGCACAATTCCAGTGGCCATCGAAAGTGAAGATCATGTTGTTCGAAAGATGGCGATTGCAAATTCTGGAGATGTCGATTTTCTCGAAAACATGCTCCAAGATTCTCATCCTCGAGTGCGTGAAGCCGCATTAGACCAAATGGTTCAGGTTGGACACATCCCTTCGACTGTGGATGGGGTACAGGATCAGCGCCTGCGTCAGAAATGGGCCAAATTGAAGTTGCCTGAGATGATTGCTTCAAATGATGAGAAATCGATTTCCAAACTTTGTCACAATCCAACTGCCTCGATGCGAAAAATCATCGCTGAAAGTTTGGATCAGGTAGATTGGTTTGATTGGACGTCGTTCGTCGATGCGGTAAAGCAGAGCGACGACCCCCTTCTACTTCCTCGGTTATTGCGCTCAAAACGTGGTCCAATTGCAGATGAGTTGCGCCTTGAACTCCTCAATGATGCGGATGACATGGCACGTGTGCGGGTATTGGAACATCTGCATGGACGCGAAGTTTCGCCTTCCATCGCATCTTTGTTGCCAACATTGAGTGAAGACGATAACCCTCTGATTGCTCAAGTCGCATTGAGTCTCATGAATGATTCAGAAACATTGGGGTCGGAAGCATGAGGTTGTTGCTGGGCAGCGGAGGTTTGCGAACTCCTGAACGACAACAGGTCTACTTCGACGAGATGGCCTCGATTTTCGCTGAGTGTGAAGAAGTCGTATTCATCCCCTATGCTTCCGATGATCATGTTGACTACACTACACGCCTCGCAGAATTTTCTGCACCAAGTGGTGTGTCTCTGAGGAATATTGACGACTACGAAAACGCAGTAACTGCGATTGAAGAAGCCAAAGGGTTGTATGTGGGTGGAGGGAATACGTTCCTGTTAACGAAAAAATTGCATGAGAATGGTTTGATTGATGTGGTCCGATCACGTGTTCTAGGTGGGATGCCTTACATGGGAGTTAGTGCGGGATCAAACGTGGCTTGCCCGACAATGCAAACGACCAATGACATGCCAATCGTTCAACCTCCCTCCTTCGAAACCTTTGATTTGATACCTTTCCAAATCAATGCGCACTATCATGACGGCAATATTTGGCTGAAAGAGGAGGGCCGGTTTGAACCGCATTTCGGTGAAACACGTGCACAACGAATTCAGGAATTTCATGAACACAATCAGCGTCCAGTCATTGGTCTATGGGAAGGGGCATTCTTGCGCTGGCAAGACAACACAGGTGTTCTGGTGGGAGGGGATGCAACCGTGTTCCATCCCGGCGAAGAACCCGTGACCCATTCGCCCGGGTCCGAATTCAACAATGAATTGCTCATACATCATCGCTGATGGCTCGAGCGATGACCAGTCTCTGAACTTCTTGAGTACCTTCGTAGATTTGCGTGATCTTCGCGTCTCTAAAGAATCGCTCAACAGGGAAATCAGTGGTGTAACCATAGCCGCCCAATACTTGGATTGCGCGTTCTGCTACCCACATTGCTGTGTCTCCTGCAAACAACTTCGCCATGCTGGCTTCCTTGGTATGTCGATGGCTGCCTTCTTGGTAGTGCTGCTCCTTGGCCCATGCGGCTTTGTACACCATCAATCGAGCGGCTTCCACTTGTGTGGCCATGTCTGCGAGGTAAGCCGTAATCATTTGGTGGCGAGCGATGGGGACGCCGAAGGCTTCTCGCTCATGGGCGTACTTGAGTGCCGATTCATACGCTCCCTGAGCAATCCCTAGTCCTTGAGCAGCGATTCCAATTCGTGAATTATCCAACGCATTCATGGCGATTGGGAATCCCTTTCCGGGTTGCTTGAGGACATTCTCTACGGGGACCTTGCAGTTTTCCAAAACCAGTGTACAGGTGTCACTACTTCGAATACCGAGCTTGTCTTCTTTCTTCCCAACCGTGAATCCATCGAAGTCCTTCTCGACGATGAATGCAGTTGTACCGCCGTGTCTCTTGACTCCATAATCAGGGTGGCCAACATCCTTGGCGAACAAAACATAGATGTCTGCACTCGCCCCGTTTGTCACCCACATCTTTTCTCCAGTTAGGAGGTAATGCGTTCCATCTTCGGAGAGTTTGGCCTTGCAGGACATTGCAGCAGCATCCGTACCTGCACCTGCTTCAGACAGTGAATAGGCACCAACTTTGTCATTTGCAAGCATTGGCAAATATTTCGTTTTCTGCTCTTCAGTCCCATGAATCACAATGGTCTTGGCGCAGAGTCCGACGTGAACACAGAAGAATACAGCAAAGGAGGGATCGACCCGTGCCAACTCTTCAACGATGATGGCTTCAGTAATATCGTCCAGTGGAACTCCACCATAATCCTCAGGAATCGTACAGGATTGGAGACCATATTCGATGAACTGTGCCCATTCTTCTAGAGGTGGCTGCTGGGCTTTGTCTCGAGCCAAGCAAGTGGGTGCGAGCACCTCCTCTGCAAAGTCTCGGACCATTTCACGAATCATGCTTTGTTCTTCTGTTTCTTGGAAATGCATTCCGCTTCCTCACATTTGCCACTCGTCTCATGTAGATAATAAATGCGTGTACGCATCCCCCGTCCTACGGACGGGCATTCAAAAATTTCACAGCGATTTGTTGAAATATATGGGCGTGTCGCAGCGCATCAGGTGAGTCAAATGTCGGAAGAATATCTTGAATTCAGCATTCTATCTGATCGGAAGTACACACGCAACCACATTTGGATGCAAGTCGTAGACAAAGATGAAGGAACTTGGAAAATCGGTGCGTCAGACCTTATCGTCCAAGAAATGGGCGATATCCTGCGAGTTTCTCTTGCAGTTTTACCCAGTGATGCATTGGCAGACAATGCCGCTGCAGACAACGAATTCGATTTCGCCGATGTCGCTGAAGAATTCAGTGAAGGTGACATCCTGTTTTCCCTACGCTCCGCTGATGGTCGAGAGACCTTCGCGTCTCCATGCGCAGGCAAGGTTCTCGAGGTCAACAATGAGTTGGAGGCGACACCGGATTTGGTGACTGATGATACCTACTCAGAAGGTTGGATTTTACTCATCGCTCCGCATCACTTTGATGAAGATCAATTGTTGACCGCCGATGAGTACATTGAATCACTCGGTGAGTAATCAAGGCCACGAAACTTCGGGCCAATCTTCGGGATTGCTCGTTCGCCATTCGATGATGTCGAGCCATGCCAATACCTCTTGGCTCGTGGAAAGGTCTTGGTCGATTTGCACCCTATACAACCATTCCTTGAGCCGACCCAAACGGCGTCCAGAAGGTAAATCAGAGACGTTGGAGAGTTGATGTCCGTCGACGATTGGTCCCATTCCTCCCTTGGGCTTCGGGGTTTTTTTGATCAAAATTCGGGCAGCATCAGCAGTGTTTCGGTTTAATGCGGATTCGATGTCAAGGTGTGCATTGACATCTTCATCAATGCAAATTCTGTATCGTCTACACGATGCCAAATCGTGGGGGAGGTGCCCAATGATTCCGTGTAACTTCAGGACTCGTTTTCTCGTGTGATTTGGAATGGTCAGACTCCGCATGTCATGGTCGAGTACACGCCATCGTGCCGCAGGAATGTTTGATGATAAGAGAACCAATCGACACACGACCACATCCTCCTCAGATGTGGACAACTCATGTTGGGATTCAAGTTCTGCATCCCATCCAGGTAAGATTCGACTCAAGACTCCGTCAATTCGCATCCGATCCAACACCTCAGGCGCTCGTTGATTCCCTAGAATTCGATTGAATTCCGACCAAATTCGCTCCTGTGATACCTTTTCCAGCATTTCTCCGCAGGTTTTCAGTGCGGATGCCAAATGCTCATCCGGTTCCCACAACCCACGGCTTTCTTGATCCATGAATCGGTATGCTCGCAAGACGCGCAAGCCATCTTCGCCCAACCGCTCTGTAGCGTCGCCAACAGCAGATAAGCGCCGATTTTGCAAATCTGATTGACCATGATAGGGGTCATGCAAGAGATTGCGAGCCAAGTCAATGGCCATTGCATTGATTGTGAAATCTCTACGGGACAGGTCTTCCTTCAATGATTGACCAAATGTCACTTCGCTGGGCCGCCGTCCATCCCCATAACTCCCTTCACTTCGCAAAGTAGTGACCTCAAATTCGATGTCCGCATCAGCGATTCGAACCGTAATCGTTCCATACTGGGCTCCGGTTGGAATTGAGCGTGGAAACAATGCTTCCACTTCGTCAGGAGTCATGGTTGTCGTGAGGTCGAGATCTTTCCAGGGGTTCTCAAGCATGGCTTCACGAACAGAGCCACCGACCAGCCAGATCCCCCCACCCGCAGTGGCCACCCGATTGCAAACTTCGCGGAGGGCATCTGGGAGAGCGTTTTTCCAGGAAATTTGATGCTCAGTGAGTGGCTCACCTGGGCAATCTGCCAAGGTCCCCTCAAGCCACATGCCTCCGGCCATCAATCCGTTGCGGCGCCTTCTCAACATGATGCTATCGACGGGCAAAGGGATTAGAATGGGGATTCCTTGGGGCAACCATGGACGTCGAGCTGGCTCCAATCATGTGGTTGAAACCTCATGAAGAGGTCAAACCTCGAAATGTCGACACCCTACACGAGATGACTCTGCGTTGGAGTGCATACACGAAGCCTCTCCTGGTTGATCGAGAGACGGGGACCATCCTTGATGGTCACCACCGATATCAGGTTGGTTTGAGAATTGGTTTGTCCCGTTTGCCAGTCATCAAAGTGGACTACATGGATGATGATGGAATCGAGTTGGACATTTGGCCAGGAAGTGGGTTGCAATCTCTAACCAAACGAGAGGTCATCGATATGGCGCTCTCAAACAATGTGTTTCCGCCCAAGACCAGTCGTCATCGTTTCAGCGATCATTTGCCGCCGATTGCAATCCCACTTGATTTGTTGAGAATAGAGGAATAATCATCCCTGATAATCCTCGTTCTGACCTTGGCCATCTTTCATGACCACGCTGTCTTGGATGTTGTCTCCCAACTGTGCAATGTCAATCTTGACTTGTGGCTCATTCTTTTCCATGTGTTGCTGTCGAATTCGGCCGGCTTCGTGGTACAATCCCGCCTTTTGATATGCTTGAGCAGCACCTTCCCAATCTCTCGCGAGTTCAAGGTTTCGGGCTTTGTTATGCCATGCTTCAACATCAGTAGATTGTTTCTCCAACGGTTGGGGTTTGCTTGGCTGAGAAACGGGTACGGGTGCGGGAGCTGGAGTTGGTTGGGCCACTGGAACTTGAGTCGGTTGGGCCACTGGAACTTGCTGCTGCACAACGTGGTGCACAACTTGTGGAGTTGGCTGTTGAGTCTGTGCAATGTAGAATACTTGTGTCGCAGCCTTCTTTTTTGCATCCTTGCCTGATTGTACGACTAACAAACTGAGGAATCCAGATATACAACAGCAACCGCCTGCTCCCGTCGCACCACTGTCGTCACAGTAGTCATAATCATTGAACCAGTCGTTCGGGTCTTCATCACATCCATCGTCAACACCGTCCCCATCTGAATCTCGTCCTATGCTGGTGTCTTCAGTGGGGACTGTGAACATTAGAACTGACATTAACCAGAAACTGATGGCCAAAACCCAGCCAAATGTGATTCGATTACTGCCAGCTGCCATGTACTCACCTATAGCGAAATTCCACAATGTGGGCAGACCTGCCAACCTACCTGTATGTCAACACCACAGGATGGACACGATGAACTTGGCGTTTGTTCAGGTGCAACTGCGGCCTTACTGTCGTGCCCCTTTTGCGCGGACTGTTGTTCAAGGAAGGTTTGCATCACTTCGGGTGTCAATGCTCCGCTTTCTGCGGCCATTTTCATCATCTCTCGTTGAATATCATCAGTTTGTTGCTGTCTGGTCAGATTCGCCTCAGCCTCTTGTGCCATTCGTGCGCGTTTGTTGGCTTGGACCTGCTCAAATGCGCTCATCGCAATGTCCATTTTCCGTTGTTTCCCATCCATCTCAATGTCTTGACGAGCCGCCATATCGTCACGCTTTGCTGCCCATTCCGCTTCCTGCTTTCGCAGGTCGAGGAGCTGACTTTCGAGTGCGGCTTCGACTTGTCCGCGTGCTTTGGCTTTCGCAACATCTGCTTCTGCTTCGATTCGTGCCAAGGTCAAACTCTGTTGGCGCTCAAGCGCAGCAAGTGAAGTTTCGTTAATGAGGTCGGCTCGAGCGGTCAGAACCTCGGTTTGTTGCCGGAAGGCCTGTAACTTCTCCAGGTCGGTTTCGTTTACAACCGCAAAAGCTCGTAGCATGGTGATTCCATATTGATCGAATGAACCTCGCATTTCGGCTCGGACGCCCATCTCAACCATGTCACCAAAATCGGTAGACCTCACGGCGTTAATGTCGGCCTGTTTTGCAAGAAGTGGTACAACCACACGACTCATGATTTCGGTCCCGTACATGTTTGCAAAGAATCCGCGAGTCAGTTCACGCCCACTGTTGGCAAAAATATTGACCAGCTTCGGGACATCATCTCTCTGAATTTGCAATCGCAAATTGAGCATCCCGTTGACTTTCGCACCGTCTGCAGTGGCCCCTTCCATCTTGACGAGCAAGTCAAACGGCCCCGTCATGGCGAAGATGAGTTTGTGGTCGCTTGAACCCACGCCCAATTTGCCACCCAACCATCGGGAAAATCCGCCGACGTAATTCTTCAGAACGGTCTCTGACAAAATGTCCTGAATTTTTCCATCCGCCATGATTGCACATGTTTCATTCGGCTTGAGGATGATGTTCTTCGCCGACCATGATTGAATTGAACCTGAATCGATCATTCTTGCGATGACTTCTGGGCTCTCTCTCCATCTGTGTATTGCCATATTTTTCTCTCCTACTGAATTTTCTTGAGAACAGCTCTTCGTTCGCTAAAGTGTCCGCGAACACTGCTGACCAATTGTCTGGTTTCTCGAACGGCCTTCATGACATCGCCTTCGACAGCTGCTGCCTGTTCCAAATCATTGCTTCGATTGACGGCTTTGACCAACATGGTCAATGTCTCATGATCATGCTTGATGAGTTTACCAAGGACCTTCTTTGAGGCAGTGGCCTGTTTACTGAAAAACGGGTGCTCTCCACCGGTTTCCCCCAAGTTGACATCGTTACGCAACGCATCAATTTCTTCAATCGTAGATTGGCAAGCTTTGGCCAATCTAACATTTCCATCTCTGTAAGCATCATCATGCACATTTTCGACATGTGTCCGAACTCGATCGGCACATCGAAGGATTTCCTCCTTCACTGCGATGTCGGTTTCTCGACGCTTGTCACGCTGGTAGGCACCATATCCACCCACAATCAGGCCTAGTGCTCGTACGTAGGTCAAAGTATCCGCAGGGTTGCCGATTGCCATGTTACCACCCGTAGGGTGGCTCACTACATTCTTGATTCCTTCCCCTGTTTGATTAGGCTCATTCTTCCTCATTAACCAGGGTATTTTTTGAATTTGAAAAATCCTCTAGGGCCAGTGAACCAAGGATTGTGACCAATCCTGAACCGACCAGAGCACTCACAAATACCCATAGGTTAGTGAGACCACCATCTACCGGCGAAATCGCACCTCCATTGATTGGATCCATGGTTGGATAAATGATATACATCACATATTGTTGAATACCATCATAACTTGTTGCGGGCTCATAAATTCCGTACGCAATCACCGATAGGATTCCACATATTGCTCCAGCCAAAGCCGCTCGAGAATCTACTTTTTCCCATAGCGAAAGTAATACTGGTAACACAGTTGCTGCGGCGAGTAAATCTGCAAAAAGGAAGATGGCAAATACGCTGTATCCATTTTCAACACCCCAGAGTGAGAGCGCAATCGCACCAGGAATCAACGCCAACGTTGCCAATCTAGCCATTCTCAAATCCATTTTTCCATCTGCAAGGTCGCGGCTGATGGATGCTACAACCGCATTTTGTAGCGTATCTGCACTGGAACAGACTAGAGCAATCCCGAGTATGACAAATAGTGCGATAATGAATACATGCACATCTTCGATCAGATAGAAGAATGCTGCTGAAGGATCATCCACAGCGCCTTGTCCTGCGACAACAGTTCCTAGAAATCCCATCGTGAACATTAGTGGGAACACCAATGCTGCAGCAAACCAGGCTCCCTTTCGAAGTGCCTCATCATTTTCTGCTGCATGAGTGCGTTGCCAATTACCCTGTGAAAACATCTCAGCCGCGGTAATCGCTAGAATTAATGCAACTCCAGCTTCAAACGAAGTTCGATTCAAATCGGATATACTGCCGTGCTCCCAATCCCACTCAAGGTGCTCTGGCGTGTGTGCTTTTGCTTGCTCAAACATCGTTCCAATGTCTCCTCCAAATACAATCAGAAGCAGTGCAATGAGTAACCAAAGCGCCAACCATCCTTGCCAGCGATCCGTACGCAAAGATGCTGGTAATCCACCATAACTTGTGTATGCTGCTGTCACTATTGCTACTAGGAGAATTGGGTAAATGGGTTCCATGCCAGCGAGAATTTTCATGGCTTTACCTATGGCCGTAAATTCTGCAAATAAGAATGTGAACATGTACAGAACTGAAATTACTCCTACGTAGATTTGCATTGGACGCCCCAATCGTATACGAACATAATCTGCCAAGGTTACACCTTCAGGTAGTTGGGCTCGCACCTTGGGTCCAACGTATGCTAGTAGCAAGAAGGGAGTAGATGCTGAAATGGCATACCCAAGGACTTCCCAGAAGCCCCCATAATATCCAACTTCAGACGGACCAAATAGGAGCCAAATTCCCATGCCTGATGCAAAGAGGCTGAGTCCAATTCTCAGCCAACTTTGCGTCCCTCTAGCCGAGAGATATTCATCGGTTTCCAATTCTTTTTCAGTCGCTGCTTGGTATCCAATATATCCAAAGAAACCAAGCGTCGCAAGCATCAATCCGTATGCAATGTTTGTGTCCATTTTTTTCTCCCTCCGCCGGCATTATCCGGATCAGGTTCATGGGTCGTTGCCCGAAGACAACCTCTCAGCAGTTCGCTCCCCAATTTCATGGCTGCGAATTCGCTTCATCAATCTTTCATTCATCGGGGGACAAGAATGGATATCCCCAGTCCTGAGGAATGTCAAGGGTGTGCTTGACGCTGCGAGGACTAATCCATCGCAACAGGTTGAGCGGACCTCCGGCTTTGTCATTGGTTCCAGATGCTCTTGCGCCTCCGAAGGGTTGCTGTGCGACAACTGCACCGGTGGGCTTGTCATTGATGTAGAAGTTCCCAGCGGTGAATCGTAGTGCATTGAATGCGGTTTGGATGTCAGCATCATTCGTAGCAAAAATCGACCCGGTTAGGGCGTATGGACTCGCCTTATCACAAACCCCCAGAACGTTGACAAAGTCGTGATCTTCGTAGACATACACAGTCAGCACGGGACCAAAGATTTCCTCGACCATCGATTCGTAATTTGGGTCGGTTGTGACTATGATGGTGGGTTCGATGAACCAGCCGACACTGTCATCACAACCTCCACCGACAATCACTTCGCAAGAATCGCTGGATTTCGCTCGCTCAATGTAACCTGAGATTTTGTCGAAAGCCCGCTGATCAATCACAGCGGTCATGAAGTTGGTGAAGTCGCGAGCATCACCCATGGTGAT
>CETU01009523.1_pt1 | contig 12938 bp, 22 predicted proteins | sample 356531 | NCBI WGS metagenome assembly CETU01 (sample SAMEA2623488, study PRJEB7988) | marine metagenome | isolation source: saline water (ENVO:00002010), including
AAAAAAGGTAGCCTAGCAAGCAAAAACATTAATATAACTAGGGTTTTATAATATATCTTATATTATTTAGGGCGTATTAGGTCAAATTTTTAGGTTGACTATGTATATTTCTAAGTAATCGATAAGGGGGGTATTGTTACAGAATGTAAACATAAATATTCGTAGTGATACTAAGGGAAATCAATAGAAGGTAGTCAGTAGTAGTTGCAAAGCTAAGGGATATATGTAACCATTGAGTTAATCGGATTCAAACCGATTCAATCAAACCAATCAAACCAATCAAACCATGAACCAACTAAAACAAGATGTAGCATCTTATATGATCTCAGGATTAGAAGATGAGACAGGCTTAAATATGGATGTATCAGATTTACACCATTATTTACTTAATCAAGACTATTTTATTATTGGAACTTACAAAGCTAAGAAATGGTTAGGCTCTGAAGTCTTTGACGTTATCGAAACAATCAGAGAATATGAGCAATCAAACTTTGGTGAAGTATCGACCGACTTTTCCAACCCTGAGAAAGTAGCCAATATGTATGCTTATATCTTGGGTGAAGAAATACTATCTGAATCTGAAGTCTATCAACAATTAGCAATTGAAGATGACATACTTGACGAAGATGACCTTAAGAACTTAATTGAAGATCTAACAGAATCTTTCTAGGTGGGCTTCTATGCCTACCTTGAAAGGCTCATAAACCTTTCACTTGTAAACCTTACATTTAGAACCACAATGACTAAAACAATTGAATTAAAACTTACTGACAATCAATATGATTTGTTATGTAGGATTGCAACAGCAGACAAAAGACGTTTAGAAGATCTTTGTTACTTACTTTTTGGTGAAGGAATTAAGTTTTTTTATAGTGAGACTTCTATTGTTATAAAGAAAAAACCTAACGAGTACACCAAAGAAGAGAAAAAACAATTAGTTAAAAATGAAGAGCTTGAAAAGACAAAAGGATTTGATTCTCTTTCTTACGTTGAGAAACAAGCACAAGGTTATGAACACGTATGTCTTTACATGAGTAGCTTTGCTGAAGGTGACACTTTTCTTGACAAGTTAGCTGAAGATATAACAAACAACGCTACTAAAACTCATGTCTAGATCAAAAACTGCTACTCTTTGGGAGCTTGATTGTATATTGCATAGAGCCGCAAAGCTTACTGATAGAGACTTTACTATCTATCCTCCTTCTGATGAAGAAGGCAATCTCTCAGTAGATGAAACTATTGAGTATTACAAAAAAGAAATTATTAAAACTATTAATCAAATCTAATGAACTTTATGGAAGAGATCAACGAAGAAACTCAAGCCATGCTGAAACAAATCAGCATACGCAAAGCTGAGAAGACAGCAGTAGCCAAGAAAAGGATTGCTGAACTAAAACAACTAATTAAATTCTGGGAGGAAGACTTATGAACGACCAACAACTAAAAGAACTTGTAGAAAAAGTTAATAATCTTGAGAAAGGTTATAGAGATTTATGTTCTGCAAATGACAGAAACAAACAAGCTTTTTTACATCTCATTGAGTTGCAAAAAAACATGAAGAAAATGCTTGAAGAATTTTTTGGCGATCTTACAAAATTAACTGGCAAAGACAAAGACCGCAAGTGGATTTTAGATTTACTTGTACACAATGTTGAGTCACTTATAAATATGTTTGTCAAGATTGATGAAAGTCTTAGCGAAAGTTCTACAAGTGCAGCTTCAGCTATTACATCTATAGAAAAAAGGCTCAACGAACTAGAAAAAAGGCAAGCACAATGAAGTGTCCTAACTGTAGTAGCTCTAATCTGACAGTTAGAAAAACTATGTATAAAGAATGGGATAACGAAACAAAACCCTACACTTATAGACGTAGGTTATGTATCTCTTGTGGTCATAGATTTACCACAAGAGAATATACAATCCCTGATCTTATCGCCTTTGGCAAACAAGGTTATCTTGATATGATAGATGACCTTAAAAAAAACATTTAAAGAACCACCATGAAAACTAAAATGCCTACGCTTTCTGAAGCAACTAGAGTTGTATATAAAAGAAGAAAGAACGGAACTAAATCTGCTACTAATTTCTTGATAGGAATGAAGCACAACATCAAAGCACTTGGCGACCTACCAGTAAATAAAATTACTAGACCTATGGTTAACAAGATGATGGATATTTTAAAAGAAAAACCCTACAAAAATAGTAATGCAGTTATCAATCAAAAGATGGGCTATTTGAGAGTCGTACTTCAAGAGATGGAGGAAGACGGATACATTGAGATGATTAAGATGCCAAAACCTAGACCAACAAAGAACAGTAAGGTGCATTACCTAACTGAGGATATGGAAAAAGATTTATTAGATTATCTTTATTCAAAACAAAATCCAAACACTTGGCTGGCAGCAGAAATTATTAAATGTTTAATTGATTTAGGTTGCAGAGTAAATGAACTAATGAATCTAGAAAACAGATTTGTTGACTTTGAAAACAATCAAATTAATTTTAACGATAGAAAAAACGATCAAGCTGTAGCTGTACCTATGACAGATAGAGTACAAAAGATAATGAAAAAATGTCTTTCTTATAGTGGTAGACCAACAGAAAAAGTATTCTGTGGTGTTAATTATGCTTGGTTAAATGCTATATGGCAGAAAGCTAGGAAGGACTTAGGCTATGCCGATAAGAAGTTTTATACTATCCACCTATGCCGACATACCTGTGCATCAAGGCTAGTACAAAGAGGAGTACCGATACTACTGGTTAAGGATTGGCTAGGGCATGAGGACATAGAAAACACCATGATCTATGCACACCTAGCACCAAAGGCTTTGCACTCTGTAGTTGATGTATTAAATGACTGAGCCTAGCAAGAAACAACTAGAGCTAGAGCAAAGTATCTCTAGCATCTCAGCCTATAACAAGATCAGTAAACAAAACAAAAACATAGAGAAGGGCAGGGAGTCCGAGAACTATTATGCTCGCAACATCATAGAGTCAGGACTACAGAAGTTAAGCAAAGCAATACAAGATCATATAGATGAAAGTCTTAGCGGTAAGGTAGGAGTTAAAGCTGTCTCTGCTTTGTTTCTTTCTCAGTTCCCAGACGTAGATGTAGTTGCCTTTATTGCTTTCAAAGTATTACTAGATAATGCTTCGCAGTTAAAGACAACTGTATCAACTGCACTCAAGATTGGTCAGATGCTAGAAGACGAACTTAGGTTTACTAAGTTTGAAGAGCTAGACCCTAAACATTTTAAGAACATAAAGAAACATACCAGAGATACCAAGAACGAAGGCTACAAAAGAAACCTTATGGTCTATCACATGAACAGTAAAGGCCATGAGTTTCAGACTTGGACAAGAGGTAATAAACTTAAGGTTGGGCTGAAGTTGATCGAGTTGATAATGATAAAAATAAATATGGTCAACCTAGTAAACAAGAAGGTAGGCAAAGCAACTACAAGTTATGTTGTCTTTACTGATAGGTTTATGAAGTATATAAGGCAGGGTAGATCCAATAGGATTGCTGCCTTTCCTATCTACCTACCTTGTCTTGATGTACCAAGAGAGTGGACTTCAATAGATAGCGGTGGGTACTTTACAGACAGACTAAAAACAAAAGCAATCAAGAGTTCTAATCAAGACTACCTAAACACACTACGAGGAGAAGACTTAACAACAAGTCTGAAAGCGTTAACTCTGGCGAGTCAGACAGCTTGGAGTGTAAATCAATTTGTTTTAGAAACTCTTGAATACTGTTGGGAGGAACGAATAGAGGTTGGTTCATTGATAGATAGGGAGCTTGCAGAACTGCCAACAAAACCAATTAATATTGCTACTGATAAGGAAGCAAGAGAAGAATGGAGATATTTAGCTGGTTTAATCCATGATATGAATCATCAGAATATGGTCAAGAGGTATCAGATACTATCAATGATTGATACAGCAAAAAGGTATGTTGGCGAAAAATTTTATCACGTTTACCAGTTTGATTTTACTGGTCGTATGTATCCATTAACCGCACACTTTCATCCACAAGGTAATGACATAGCAAGAGGGCTACATAGATTCCATGAAGGTGCAGAGATAAAGACTAAGCAAGACTTGAACTGGTTAGCCATAGCAGGTGCTAATCATTGGGGTCTTAATAAACATACCTATGAGGAAAGGTTGGAATGGGCTTACATAGAAGGAACTGATCTAGCAGAAGAAGTATATAAAGACCCGATAGGTAATGTTGGGATATGGGGTAAAGCAAAAGAGCCATTTCAATTTTTGGCTTGGTGTAAAGAGTGGTGTGAGTTTCAATGCGAAGGGTATGGATATATATCTCATCATGTCTGCTGTCTTGATGGTACAAACAATGGCTATCAACATATAGCAGGTCTTATATCTAATCAACATCTAGCTAATAAAGTTAACCTACAAAATGTTAAACAACCACAGGATTTATATAAACAAATACTTGACGTTCTCTTGATGCTACTGAAGTATGACAAGTCTGAACAAGCTGCAGTCTGGTATGCACAGAAAGATAAATTGACAAGAAAGTTTATAAAAAAACCTGTGCTTATGATTCCATATAACTCAACTACATTCGGCATAGCAAACTACATAGAAAAATATTTTGTAAATGAAAATGTTTTTATTGCAAAAAATTTTAAAAATAATTTTTATCTGGCAACCATGATTGAACAGGCAGTGAAGTATGTAACCCCAGAAAGCTATGAAGTATTGAAGTACTTGCAGACTACAGCGTTATGTTTTAACAAAGAGAACAAACCTATCTCTTGGCATACACCATCAGGGTTTCTTGTACAACAGAACTACTACAAGAATGATGTTAAAAGAGTAAAGACTAAACTAAGTAACTCAAGTGTTAGGCTTAGTCTAGCTGAACCAGATACTACAAAGGTAGATAAACTTAGACAGGCACAGGGTTTTCCTAGTAACTATATACATAGTCTTGATGCTGCACATTGTCACATGAGTTTGGTCGAAGCAAGCAAGCATGGATTAAAAAACTTTTGCGTTATCCACGACTGTTATGGAAGCCCTGCATCTGAGCTTCAAAGATTTATTGAATGTGTAAAGCAAAGTTTCTTTAATATTTATAGTGACAATAATCTTGACAATCTTTACCATCAGACGGCCAAACAACTTAGTGATACAAGTAAGCTACCAACAGCACTAAATATGGGAGACTTTAATATTAAAGATGTGTTGACAGCACCATATATATTTACATAACAAGAGATCAAGGTATAGTTAGGGAACGTCTTTTATAGACGCATTAAAACGGAAACCAAACCAAGGTATCAAACATGGAAGATCTCAAGCCAGAGACTATTAAGATAGTCACACCTAATCCTACCAATTTTAGGTATTCATATCTTGTAACTCCTGACGAGTACAAGGGTATCAAGAAATACAAAGCAGAATGTCTTATCAAGAAAGGCATAATGATGAAAGATGAAATGGGTAGAGAGGTTGATGCAGTAGAACATATCTACTCACAGCTAGAAGAGCTACTAGAAAGATGGAAGGTTTCATTAAAGGAATACTATCCAGATAGAAAGTTCACTCTTACCAAGAATAAGTTTGGTGAACCTGCACTTCCTTATTACTTAGAAGATGATTACCTAGTCATCAAGACAAGTAAGAAAGCTGGTGGGGTAAAACAAAATGGTGATGTATGGACTAATCCACCTGTTACTTTTTGGGCTAACGAAGACCCACTACGTCTTATGACAGACGAAGAGAAAGAACAGTATGAAAAGATAAGTCCTATGACAGAAGGGCAGATGTCTATGAAGTGTAGTGGCTATGACGCAGGTGCTAATGGTGTCGGTATCAGATGCCAACCTTTGCAAGTCATAGTAAGAAAGCACGTTGAATGGACAGGTAGTCCAGACTTTCAAGCAGAAGCACCAAATAGTTATGAAGAGAAAAGTACTGCGTCAACAGCAGCCGATTTCTAAATACAAGAGTAAGTTTGAAGCTACGTTTGCTGACAACTTAACAAAAAAGAAAATTGTATTTACCTATGAAACTCTCAGCATTGACTATGAAATTACTTGCACCTATCGCCCTGACTTTATCCTCAACAATTTTATTGTGGAAACAAAAGGCTACTTCTCGAAAGAAGATAGACGCAAGCATCTTGCAATTAAGGAGAAACGACCCGACCTAGATATAAGGTTCTGTTTTCAAAATAGCAGAACCAAACTATCCAAAGCCAAAAACTCTATCTCTTACGCCAAATGGTGTGAGAGACATGGGTTCCAATACTGCGACAAATTTATTCCTGATGATTGGTATGAAGAGCCAATACAAAAACAAAATAGTTTGCCCTGAGTGCGGTAAAAAAAACTGTGCAGTCTTTGATGATGGACACCACCACTGTTTCACTATGGACTGTGGCTACACCTATTACCCAAACAAAAAAGAAAAACCAGTGACCAGTAAGATCATTCCTATATACAAACCAAACCCACAGTTACTTAAGGTAACACCGATTGCTTTACCTAAACGTGGAATCACTAAGGAGACTTCAGAACTATTTGGTTATGGTATGGCAGAGTACAGAAGACAACCAGTACAAGTAGCTACATACAAAGATCAAAAAGGTAATGATGTTGCACAGCACATACGCTTTCAAGATAAGAAGTTTATATGGATAGGAGATATGTCAAAGGTACAGCTATGGGGTCAGCATCTATGGAGACAGCATGGCGGTAATGGTTCTGTCTTTCTAACTGTTTGCGAAGGTGAGATAGATTGCATGAGTGCTAGTCAGATACAAGGTAATAAGTTTCCTTGTGTGTCTATACCATCAGGGGTACAATCAGCAGCCAAGTATTTAGCAGCTAACTACAAATGGCTTGATAGCTTTTGTCGTATCGTTATTTGCTTTGACAATGATGAAGCTGGTAACAAAGCAGCAGAGAAGTGTATGGAGGTATTGCCAAGAGGTAAGGCAGCTATAGCAAGACTAGATCGTAATGATATAAACGATCATCTTGTATTAGGTGAAGGTGATCTAGTCAAAGACAGGCTATGGAAAGCTAGACCAGTAAGACCTGACTCTCTTATCAATGCAGCAGACGCTTGGGATTTGTTCACCAAGGAAACAAGTAAACCTGTATCAGACTTTCCATTTCCAAAGCTAAACGAATACACAAAAGGTTTGTTTCCTAGTCAGATCTTTACAGTAGCTAGTGCTAGTGGTGCTGGTAAGTCCACAATATGCAGGGAGCTATGCCACCATTTCTTAAAAAGAAACCTTAAGGTTGGTTACATTGGGTTAGAAGAATCAGTACAAAGAACTCTTCAAGGTCTAGTAGGTATTGACTTGAACATTCCTTTGCACTTAAATGAAGATGGCATAACTAAAGATGATCTGCGGATTGCGTTTGATAACCTCACATCAACACGCAATCTTTTTTTATACAACCACTTTGGTAGTCTTGAACCTGATGTACTGCTTGAACAGATAAGATACTTAGCTACTGTTGATGGAGTAAAGGTAGTCATACTAGATCACATAAGCATAGTCTTGTCTGGTCTTGAACTAGATAATGAACGCAAAGCAATAGATATAATAATGACCAAGCTTAGAAGTTTAAGTGAAGCAACAGGTATAGCTATTGTATTAGTCAGCCATCTACGTAGACCACAAGGACAATCGCATGAGTCGGGTAGAGAAGTTGATACATCAGACTTAAGAGGATCTCATTCACTACTCCAACTAAGTGATGTTGTACTCTCAGCTTCAAGAAACCAGACAGGAGATGCTAGTGAGAGACAGCGATTACAGTTAAAGGTATTGAAGTCTAGACATACTGGCATGACAGGAGAGGTAGATAAATTATTGTACGACCAGAAGACAGGTCGGCTTGTTGTATATGAGGATTTTATTTAACTATGACTTTACTTATTGATGCTGATTGGTTGGTGTATTCTTCTTGTTGTGCTTGCGAAGAAGATACACGTTGGAATGAATGGCAACACCAACTTACAAGTGATGTAAGAGAATGTCTTAACTGCATAGAAAATAGGCTTGATGTTTATAAAAGTATTGCAGAAGACAAACATGATATTGTCATGTGTTTTACTTCTAATCCTACATTTAGACATGAGATATTTCCTGAGTACAAAATTAATCGAATAGGTAAAAGACCACCTTTAGCTTTGAAAAATACAATTAACAAAGTAAAAGAAAGATATGAATGTATTAGTTATCCAAACCTTGAGGGAGATGACGTACTTGGATTACTTGCAACTAATGGTAAGTATGACAATCCTATTATTGTTTCAGTTGATAAGGACATGAGAACCATTCCTTGCAAGTTACTTGCAACAGAAGAGATAGAACATATTACAGAAAAGAAAGCAACTAGACATTGGTTTGAGATGTCGTTAGCTGGTGATGCTGGTGATGGAATACTAGGTATCAAAGGTATGGGTATGGTTACTGCTTCAAAGACTCTAGCCAATACACCTGATACCAAAGAAGCACTATGGTCTAAGGTACAGGAGACATATACAAAGAAAGGTTATACGATTGCTGATGCTATTTTGAACGCAAGACTCACAAGGATACTGAGAGAAGGAGATTATGATTACAATACAGGTGAAGTAAAACTTTGGAACCCATAAAGAAAACCCCAAGAGGAACCACACCCTTGAGGTTTTCAAACTAAACAAAAGTCCTTATGGAGAAATCAATATCTTTTGTTTAGTCTTGCGTTGCAACAAGGTAACCACTCCTTGCTATCTACAGACTAACATATAATATAGAAATAGCTCTTTAATTTTTGTGTCTTTACCAGTAATTACTGACGAACTTATACAAGCTTTAGATGCTGTGTTTCCTAACAGACACCCAGACCTATCGCTATCAGATCGTGAAGTGTGGTATCGTGCAGGGCAGAGGTCTGTTGTTGATTATCTTATCGAACAACAACTAAGACAAAAAGAAACCATGTTAACTAACAGAGTCTTGGAGAACTAGCTATGTGTTTTGGCGGTGGTGGCGGTGGTCAACGTAGAGTTGCAAAATATCAAAGCAAGAATGACGCTGCTGTTGTTACAGGTATGCAGACAGGTGTTGAAAATCCTAAAGATACAAAGAAAGCCTCAGACAAATTAAAAATACAAAGAGAAAAAGAAGAAGGAAGATATGTAGATCCAAGCATTGCTACAGCACAAAAGCTAACACGAAACAGAAATAACATTATGCAACCTAAAACTGCTAGAAGTTATTTGAATAAAGCAAACTAAAAGAAGACTTTAATTTAGTTCATGCTAGTATAAGAAAAAAATAATATTTAAAAGCTATGTGCATCGGAGGAAGACCATCACCCCCACCTGCACCTGCGCCCGAACCAGTTGATTCTCCTATAGAAGATACTGCTGATGCAGTTGTTGTTGGTAAACAAAAAAAGAAACAGGTTTCTGACTCGAAACTGGCACAAGGCAGAAGAATGGGTACTAAGTCATTACAAATACCACTATTAAATAATAAAGGTGGAGATTTAAATTATCCAACTTAATATGGAATACTCAGCACAAGGCACAACCGCAGCAGGTAGGTATGAAGCACTTGTTAGTAGTAGATCTGTCTACGATAGAGAAGCAAAAGAATCTTCAAAGCTAACGATACCTAGCTTAATACCAGAACAAACAACTGGCACAAGGGCAAGAATAAAAACACCCTTTCAAGCTACTGGTAGTCGTGGTGTAAATAGCTTGTCTAATAAATTATTAATGACTTTGCTACCACCAAGCACAGCATTTTTTAAATTAGAAATAGATGCTCTTGAAATAAGAAAGCAAGGGCAAGAACAAATGCAGAGTGAAATAGATAAAGGACTACGAACAATAGAAAATGCTTTGATGAATCAGATAGAAATATCTAATGACAGAGTTGCTATGTTTGAAGCTATCAAACATCTAGTCGTATCAGGTAATGTTTTGTTATATCTAACAGATGCAGGTCTTAAAGTTTATCCATTATCTAAGTTTGTTTGTAAGCGTGATGAAGTAGGTAACGTATTAGAAATATTAACTAAAGAAACAATACACCCACAAGCTTTACCTGCTGCTTTCTTAGAACAGATCAAGAAGAAAGAAAACTATGATGCTAAAACAATGACAGATGACCTTGATATATATACACATATAAAAAGGATTAATGATGATGTCTTTTGGTTTCAAGAATGTAAAGGAGAAAAGATACCAAACACAGATGGTAGGTCAAGAGTAGATGTAACACCTTGGCTACCTCTTAGATTTATTAGGGTTGATGGTGAAGATTATGGTAGAGGTTATGTTGAAGAATATAGAGGAGATTTAATTAGTCTTGAGTCTTTAATGCAAGCAATAATTGAAGGTGCTGCTGCAAGTGCAAAGACTTTATTTTTAGTTAATCCTAATGGTGTCACAAGGGCAGCGACTATAGCTAAAGCTCCCAATGGGGCAGTAAGAGAAGGTACAGCAGCAGATATTTCTGTCATGCAAGTCGGTAAAAGTGCAGACTTCTCTGTTGCTTTTAGTGCAATACAAAGAATAGAAGCAAGACTTGAGTTTGCTTTCTTGATGGCAAGATCAGTACAACGTGACGCAGAAAGAGTGACAGCAGCCGAGATAAACCTTATGGCACAAGAACTAGAGAATAGTCTCGGTGGTATTTATAGTATCTTGACTCAAGAGTTTCAACTACCGTATCTTAGAAGGCGTATGCACCTGTTAGTAAGGCAAGGCAAGGTTCCTAAGTTGCCTGATGAACTGGTCAAACCTAAGATAGTGACAGGACTTCAAGGACTTGGTAGGGGTAATGATAGAAACAAACTGATTGAGTTTATCAGTACTGTAGCTCAAGCTTTAGGACCAGATGTAATGAGACAGTACGTCAATGTAGATGAAGCGGTGAAACGTCTTGCTACCAGTATTGGTATAGATACTGCTAACCTAGTAAAAACACAAGATCAAATTCAAGCAGAACAAGAAGCTGCACAACAACAACAACTTATTCAAAGTCTTGGACCTGCTGCCTTGGGATCATCTTTAGTTGATCCTAAAAAACTAGCTGATGCAGCAGCACAGCAACAACAAATGGAGGATCCTAATGCCCAACAACAAGCCTAGAAAAAGAAACGAAAACGGAAAGTTTGTTTCTGAAAAAGCTATCGTTAGCGAACTAGGTGTTAACGAAAAAAATCCAGTACCAGAAAAATCTGGTGATGTTGTTACTGGACATGGCAACACAATTCACTATAGTTAAAAGAAAACCACTATGACTTCATCACAAGTAAATGTTTCAGAGACACCGCCAATGTCTGCTAATGACTTGGAAGGTTTAAAAGATGAGAATGGTTTATATGCTGGCAAGTTTAAAACTGTAGAGGATTTGGTAGGAAGCTACAAAGAACTCGAAGGTAAGCTTGGTGCTATAGATCAAACCAGAGAAGAACCAGAAGGCGTAGCAGAAGAACAGACAGAAGAACAAGAAACAGAAACTAACGACTCTGACTTTAATGCAGAAGAATATTATGGAGATGGCCTTGCTTCTGTATTAGAAGAAGTAGGTATTGATCCACAAGATATATCAAATCGTTTTGCAGAAAATGATGAGATTAATGAAGATGACTACAGCAAGCTAAGTGAAGCTGGTTTCTCAAAACAAATTGTTGATACTTATTTAGATGGTCTTCGTAATGCTGGTATGGCAGGTGAAGTAGATGCACAAGGTATCAGAGACTCAGTAGGTGGAGATGAAAGCTATGGTCAAATGGTTTCTTGGGCGATAGAAAATTTACCTGCTGATGAAGTCCAAGCCTTTAACAAGTTAACGGATACAGGAGATGGACCTGCTATTAAGTTGGCTGTTCAAGGTATCTATTCACAATACAATAATGCTATGGGAGTTGAACCAAATCTTTACTCAGGTCGTGCTTCTACTGGTGGACCTACACCATTTAGATCTACAGCAGAAGTAGTAAATGCTATGTCTGATCCTCGTTGGGAGAAAGATGTATCTTATACAGAAAATGTTAAAGCACGTTTAGCAGGTTCTAACGTATTCGGCAATGGGTAAGTTATGTGCTAGAGGTAAAGCAGCAGCTAAACGTAAATTCAAGGTTTATCCGTCTGCTTACGCTAACGCTTATGCTGTTCGTGTTTGCAAAGGAAATATAAAAGGACCAGATGGTCAGAAGCGAACTGCATCTGGTTATTCAAAATCAAGAAGATCTTTACGCATTTCTAAAAAATGAAAAAACTAACAGACAAACAAAAAAAGAATCTTGATAAAACTGGTGATGGTAAACTCACTAAAGAAGATTTCTTATTAGTTCGTAGACTAAAGAAAAAGAAAAATGGCACAGCTTAGTCTAAGTCAGATAAGAACTTTGAAGAAACATTCAGAGCATCATTCTAAAAAACACATGGATATGATGAAGAAACTTATGCGTGAAGGTAAAACATTTAAAGCTGCACATACAGCAGCACAAAAAGAAGTAGGCAAATGAGTTTAAAAAGATGGTTTAAAGAAAAGTGGGTAGACGTAAAAACTGGCAAACCTTGTGGTCGTCAGAAAGGTGAGAGTCGTGGCTACCCTGCTTGCAGACCATCAAAAAGAGTTAGTAGTAAAACTCCAAAGACTACAAGTGAGATGAGTAGTAAAGAGAAAGCTAGGTTTAAAAGAGAAAAGACAGGTGCAAAAAAGATCAGTTACCAACACAGAAGAAAAAAAAGAAATAGTTTAAAGATTGCGTAAAGGTGTTATATTTTAAGTAGCTTACATTTTTTATGTCTAAGGGTGTATCAATGACTAAGAAGGATAAAGACCCCACAGGTGGTCTTACTGCTTCTGGTCGTAGAAAATACAACCGAGCAACAGGTGGAAACTTGCAAGCTCCTGTTACTAAAAAGAC
>CETU01018616.1_pt1 | contig 12929 bp, 6 predicted proteins | sample 356531 | NCBI WGS metagenome assembly CETU01 (sample SAMEA2623488, study PRJEB7988) | marine metagenome | isolation source: saline water (ENVO:00002010), including
GTGTTATTTATATAATAGTTATGGCTTTTTATTTATAGAAGTAATATTGTTTGGAGACCATAGCTCTTCATCTATATCTAACATTTGGGCTACTAACCTTCCTAGAACAAATAAATAATCAGATAAGCGATTAAGATATATAATAACAAGCTCATCTAAATCTTTAAACTTATTTATAACCTCCACAACATTTCGTTCAGATCTCCTACAGATAACCCTTGCTTGATGAAATGACAAAATAATACTATCCCCTCCTGGAAGAGTGAATGAACTTAAAGGTTCTAACTTTTCATTCATATTATCAATATCATTTTCAAGATTTTCCACATCTCCAGCAGTAACCCTTGGAAGGTCGGTCTCTATTAGAGATCCAGTTGCCGCCAAGACAGTTCCTAAATTAAAAAGCTCATTTTGAATTGAGGTTAATCTTGATATTAAATATTCAAAATCTTTAGAATTTGGGCTATTTTTAAGATAATTAGAGCATACTCCAATGGATACGTTTAATTCATCGACGTCTCCATACGCAATAACGCGGATATCATTTTTAAAAACTTTTTCTCCGCCTATAAGATGTGTTAATCCTTTATCTCCAGATTTTGTATATACCTTAGAGATATTAATTTTAGGATCTCTAAACTTTGACATACTTATAGACTCAATATAATTTGAACTAGAAGAATGCAATCCATGATATTTACATCATTATCAGAATTTAAGTCTGACACAGATAGTTCATACCCTGTACCATCTCCATTTAAAATAATAGAAACAAGTCTCACAACATCTAATATATCGACACCGCCATCACTATTTAAGTCACCCATCATAAAATCAGTGGCGCTATAGCTTACGCTAAATGGAATAATTATATCTTCTGATGCATTTGTAGATAATGAAATATATGCTACATAATCTCCATCTGAATAATTTTCCATATTAATATCAAGAATTACGTCATCTGACTCTCCGGCTAATAGACTTCCGGAAAACTGATTTAAAGATAACCAATTAGGTGAAGTTTTAAATAACACAGATAAACTATTTTCGATTTCTGAATCCCCAAAACCAACTTGTTGACCGATAGAACCATCTGAATTAATAATTCCAATAGTACCGCCATCATCTGAGATGCCTTGCATTTCTCTGAAGTTAACTTTTATTTCACCTGAGCTAAATAGAACTATTTGAAAATCAAAAATAATCTGACTGCTTGTCCAATGCCTAACATTATCATACCAAACAACCATTCTTTCATCATCAGAATGATATCTGACATAACCAGCCCCTTCTTCATTATCGGCACTTACTGGGTTTAAATCATCCCAGTATCCAAGGATAGCATTTGTAGGAGAACCATCATCATATATACCCTGGTTATCCCACTCATCATTATCTTCTCCAAAGCCTATCCACCCATTTGGATTTATTAAAATTTGAGAATACTGCTCACCATAAAATGGGAAATCAAAATTTAATGAAAAATATCCAGGAGAAAGGTCATTACTTACAAATTCTAACGTTTCATTGTCATTAGAAATATCAATCCAGTTATAGTCTATATAATCATCATCATCAGATGTAGACCATCCATATCCAAAATCATCTATATTCCCTTGAGGATTTGCAAATGGAGAGACTTCTAACTCATAAGTTAAATAAGATTCCGATTCTCCTGAATTAGTGATACTTAATATTTCTGATGAAGTCTCATCCCCTGCAATTGTTATTTCAAATTCACTATTAGAAATATCTACCATAGGTTGCGCATAAAGCGAAGAAGATCTAGTAGTTATAAATAATGCTGAATTATCAGATAATGTTGCGGCTGCAGTTGGATATTGATTATTAAAAGTATACTCAAGTCCAACTAAACCTGTATGATCCTCTAATCCTACAGAAGTATATTGTCCATGAACAACTGCTCCATTATAATTTCCTACAGGATATTCTCCAACACTAGTATTATTAAAGTCTCTATATTGCAATAGCATCTCATCATCTCCTGTTGGAGTTTGATTACCAGTATTATAAAGTATTATTTGAAACTCTTCATTAGAATTTTCTAAATATGTATCAAAATTATACCATTCAATAATAAATCTATCATTTGATTCATCATAAAGCGCATAAACATCCCCATCTTCTAGATCATCCCAGAATACAGCCACCATTGGAGAAGGGCCTCCTGTCCCAGGGATAGGATAATTTCTAAATGATTCTAAGTCTAAGCTGCCAAATCCAATCCAACCATTACTACAAACAGTAACTTCATTATAATCTACCCCATAAAATGTAAATTCAAAAGGAAGGTCGATAACAGTTGATTCATCTTGATTATTACCATTATCATTAATATCAAGTTGATACCCATCTCCACCTAGAGGAGGGGCAATTTCAACCCATGAATACGTAGGAGCCAAATCATAATCAATATCTAATTCATCATATATATAATAGCCATATGCATCTGGACCAAGAGGATCGCTAACAGACACCTGACCAACTGTAAATGACATATTTACAATTTGTTCATAGGCATAATCAGATGAAATTCGTACAGGTATATTAAAGATACTACCATTAATTATATCTGACATAGCTGAAATACTTAACTCATTACTATATGAGTCAGAGCCCGGATTTGTACTTCCCCATAAAAGATTGCTATTTGAGAAGCTTAAATCATTTCCTTGATATAAAATTTCACCATACAATTGATTAAAACTAATATCTCCTATATTAGTCAAATTAATAGTTACATCTAAAGTAGTACCAGGATCAATATTTTCATTCATCCTTAGGCTAGTAGCGCCTGAAAAAACATCTAAATCCAAATACTGATTTGATTCATTTTGATTATCTGAAGTATTAACAAAGAATATTGGCTCGGTATCCGGAAGGATATCAGCTGGTAAATTAATTACTAAATTTTCAACATATATGCCCCCACCACTATCTAATTGAGATATATTAAAATCATCAGATGAAATTGATAAATCAGAAGATTTTACAGATACATTTAAATTTGACAAATTATCACCGGTATTATTAAACATATAAAAAGATAAGGATATTGACTCCCCTGGATTAATTAGGCCATCTTCATTATTATTAGAGTTCAAATCTGTATTATCATCAATAATAACTGATGCACTATTTAATTCTGGCAGTAATGATGAAGAAGTCACAGAGAAAGAAGATTCAACATAGTAGCAATCGTGACATGTAACTGTCACATCCACTATATTTCCTGAAAAAGCTTCATCAATTGGGACATAGGCATGTCCATTCATATCAGTACGCTGATTAGTAAATATCCCAGAATTCCTTGGGGAAAGATTAACATTAGCCCCCTCAACAGGGTTACCATCTTGATCTATTATATGGATATCTATAAAATCATCGGATAGCGAAACAGAGGAGACATGGTCAGCAATTAAAATTCTAGGTGTATCTGTCCAAAGCATCGTTGCCGGATCACCCATCAAATTATTCCAAGCTGAAAAATAATATACATTATTATTAGGATTTTGAGGATAAGCTAAGCCCAATGCAAGCTCTCCATAGGCTAAAGATTCACCTGCTGTTTTAGCACCATATAAAAAGATTCCACTATACATTCCCATCGTTACAATATTATTAAAAGCAGTATGAGTATATGGCTGAGCAGTTGCTACTACTGCAACAGCTCCTCTAGGATTATTTACAGAAGTCCCCGCTCTTAATAATGTTTCAGAGATAGCAGACGTCATCGTATAAAATGAACCCGTATCGCATGTTAATGTTGTTAAAAATGGCAATTTAAATCCATTAGTAAGTTGATTAACATCATTGCTATCAAAACCACTGAAGCCATAAAAACCACGATAATTTAGAAAAGAGACCCCTGAGTTTAATTGATCTCTCATAAAATCATCAAATGTATTTGAGCCACTATATTGCTCATTAATATTTTCAACCCCATAATCTTCCATTATCATCGCAATATATTCATTAGTAATAACTGTTGAAATTCCAGAGTCATAAGGGTCTCCAACTAATGCAACATTCTCAATCCAATCAGTACCAGCGTATAGTTTTTCATAACCAATAATCTTGCTCGCAACAACTGAAAACTCATTCTCAGACCTTACAGATATCCTACCTATTGTAGCATCCGCAATAAAATCATCTCCTTCTAAAAGAACGTAAGGCAAATCACCTTCTGCATAAGCACCAGACCATCCACTACCTCCACCTATATTTGTGTATGTAGGTACGGTAGGGACGCTGCCTGAACCACTAGCATCACCAACTAAACAAATAAATTCTGGTGGGTTCTCCCATGTATAATAAGCGTTTTCAATATAATTTTTAATGTATGTAGTTGAATTACCTCCAACCTCTGTTAAATTTACAGCAGTAACATCATATCCTTGCCTTTTTCGCCAATCAATCAATAAATCCATATATGTATATTCTAAACTATTACCACCACAGATATAAAGAATTGATGGATTTTGAAAATCAATTTCTCTATTGTCAAACGTACCTAAAACTATGTTATTATACATATTATTAAATGTCTCAGATTGCTTAGATAATTGTGTTGACAAAACATTTCTATTACTAGTTTCTTCAATAGTAATTTCTATTTCATCATAAACAGTTAAATTCTTAGTACTAAGATTATATTCAAATGGAACTAAATCAATTGATAATATTTCTTTACCTCTCATAATCATTCTTTTTTCAGATATCACAGATTGAGGATAAAAATCATTGGATTCATTATAATCGGTATTTATATATATCGTATTATCATTAGAGTCTAAATTCTTTTTAACTTCTTGATATGGTAAAATATTAATATTATCAATCTGATGAGAGGAAATAACATTATAGCTAACTGCATATTCCTTATTTGGATTGACACCATAACTTAAAACAAATTTAGGTAACTCAGGTAAGCCATGGTCAATCGTTGAGTTAGTAGATGTTTTTAACCGCACAAACCCTGCTTCTTCTTTCTGATTTATTTCTTCATTATTAAATGATATAGTTACTTTATCTGATTGAGAAGAGAGTATATCAAATCTCTTGTTTGCACTTCCAAACATTAGCGATAAAGATAAAAGAAGTAATGTCCATTTTATTTGATTTTTCATAATTAGCATTTCCTATAATTATTAATTAAAGTATTAAATTAACCAGCATTACTACATCCAACACATCTATATTATTATCAGAATTTATATCAGATAGATAAAACTCATAAGAAGATGGTTCAGTATTTCCTAATGCAAAATTTATTAAAACAACAATATCAAGAATATCTAAAACATAATCTTGATTTATATCACCAAGAAAAAGATTATTCATAGACATATAATATCCAGTCCTATTTACCCCTCCCCTATGCATATTCCAAGCAGAAGTGTAATTTGACTCAAATTTAAAATCAATACTAGAAAGATCTGTTCCTGTTCCCACAACAATTTCAAGATTTCCATCATTATTAATATCTGCAATTGTTGGTGCACTAGCTAAAGGAAGGTCATGAATAATTGAACTGTATACAAAATCAGTTCCATCTTGATTAAATATTCTAATTTGACTATTTACACTTGCAACTATTTCATGATTTCCATCTCCATCTATATCTCCAAATACAATAGATCCAATTGAACCATCACCTACATTTACTGGCCAACCAGGCAATAAATTTCCATTGATATCTATAGAGTAAATCATACCATCATCAGAACCAAAAAATACCATTAATCCTTGCTGTGAATCTAAAAAAGAAGGAGAAGTATACACATTAGAACCCGTTTCAATTATAAATCTTATATCTCCACTATCACTAATAGAATAAAAATTATCATCTTTAGAGCCTACAAATATAATTTTTTCGCCATTATAATCAAGTACAGATGGTTCAGATTGAATTTTATCATTTAAATAAACAGGAAATCCATCTGCGATTAAACCTGAATCATAAATCAAAAATAAATTACCAGAATCGGTACCAAATACTACGTCATCATTTCCATTATTATCAAAATCAGCTAAAGCTACACCTGACTTAATTTTTTCACCAATTAAAATAGGAAAATTAATAACATCTGTAGCATCGTGATTAATAGCAAAAAGTAAATTAGAAGAAGTGCTACCAGGCCCATACCCCCCTACCACTATTTCAAAATAAGGGTCGGAATCAATCTGACCTATGGCTGGCGTTCCTAGCAGATACTTATCTGAATAATAACTATTTTCAAGGCCATTACTATCGAATATATATATATATTTTGATTTTGAAGTAACAATAAACTCAATATCTCCATCTAAGTCAATATCTTCTGCAGAAATGGAACCCCAGACATCATCTCCAATCTCAAAAGGATAATTAGCATTACTTGCTGTCCCATCGCTTTCAATTACATGGACATATCCCATATTATCAGAGAAAATTATATCATTATCACCGTCATTATCTAAATCTAAAATTAATGGATTAGTTTTTATTTGATCAAATGTATCATAGGGAAAACCTGCCTGAAATAAAGATATATTAATAGATACATCAAAAGATTCTGAATACTCACCATTATTTGCAAAAACATGTAATTTCATATTATGCTCTCCTAAGGAAGCCGATTCTGAAATTGTTAATATAAAAGGATAATCATTAGTATAATCATCGCCAGAGTTTAAATCTCCAACATTTATATTATCGCTATTAATAGTAATATCACTGCTTAATGATTCAAGAACCAATGATACAGAACTAGCATCATTCCATGGAATAAAATTTTCTATAGTTGAAATAAATCCTACAATTTCACCAGGATTAACAACTTGATCGCCATCACCTTCAATTTCAAAATAACCTGTATCTGTCAATACAATATTAGGCTGATCTAACTGCTCTGGCACAATATTTATCAATGCTCCTTGATCATAATTAAAGCCATTTAAAGCATTTAATAGATAATATCCATTATTTGACCCCCCCCATCCAAAATTATTATGGAAATAGTCATCTTCATAGCCATCAATATTCCATGCATGGCATCCATCATTACTACAACCTCTATAGATAATAGGCTGGTTATCATCTAAATCAGATTCAAGATAAGATCTATATTGAGATGTTGAATAGTCACTTGACTCAATTGCACTCATTGAATGATCATATATAAAGTAATTTTTCATAGCAGTATAAGTAGAATTAGCTCCACCTAGAACCCATGCGCCAGATCCATTTGGACCATACCCCATGTTGACAGCAATCCCAGCATGATAAAGTAGTAATTGAGAAGCTTCTGTTGCATAATTATCTTCCATAGATTCATAATCATATATAGTATTTCCATAATCTGCATACTGATATCCATACCCACTACCTGGATTGTAGCCATGGCTACTATATCCTACCTGCGGATATTGCCAATAATACATTACCTGAGCCATTGATACTGCAACACATCCAGCATACACGTTACCTCCAGGGCCATCTTGATCTTCAGGACACATTTCATTCCATGGAGAATCTTGATTCCAATTACATGTTAAAAGAGGAGATACATCTCTTTCTGAAATATAGTTGAAAGGTTGAGAATAGATTTCCCAGTTGCTAGCAACCTCAATGGATTGTCCTACATTTTGTTCATAAATAGTATCAATATTTTGCCTATATACATCAAACAAATAATCCACTTGTACAGGGGCATTATCAATCTCAAAGTTATTTTCAAAACTATAACCTAAAATGGGCATAACAAAATCATCTGCTGATACAATAACAAAGCCTAATGGGCTTAATTTAAAAACATATAAATATACAGAATTATCATACTCAATAGATTCTACTGATTCTATACTATATTGATCAGATCTTGAATTATGAAAATTTCTCGCAATATCTATTGCTCTATCAATTTCAACAAAATCTGCAAAAACTATTGTAAACAGTGAAAATAATAATACAATTCTATTCATACGACCTCTTTATTAAAATTAAATTTTACCATATAAATTACGTAGATATTACTATTTGAAAAAAAGGATATGTGTAACAAAACGTAATACTATTTCGAACCATTCATTGTGGCAATAATATATCTATTTGAAGAGACATTCCTATGTTCACATAAATATATCCCTTGCCACAAGCCAAGGTTTAAAGAACCATTACTAATTGGGATTAATATAGAAGAGCCTATGGTCACCGCTTTAATATGAGCCGGCATATCATCTTCACCTTCGGCTGTATGCTTATAATATGAGGCATTTTCAGGAACAAAAGCATTGAAATGAGATTCTAAGTCCAATCTAACGGTAGGATCTGCATTTTCATTAATTGCAAGAGAGGCAGAGGTGTGTTTAACAAATAAATGCAACATCCCTAATTTAAAATCAGATATTTCAGGAAGTTGATCTAATACTTGGTCAGTAACCAAAAAGAAACCACGCTTATATGATTTAAGAATGATTTCTTTTTGATTCCAAAGCATAAAAACAATTATTACTTAATAAGCATAATTTTTTGAGTTGCAATATTTTGATTTGATATTGCACGAACAATATACATTCCACTTGAAAGGTCAGAAGCATTCCAATTAAACGAAGTGTAGCCACTTGAAATATTACCACTATAAAGTTCATCTACTTGCTGCCCCATAGTGTTATAAATCTTAATGTCTGCGAAACCATCGCTTGGCATATATAGTCTAATACTTGTACTAGGATTAAATGGATTTGGATACGCTGGATCCAAAGAAATTACTTCTGGCATTAAAACATCAATTGAACTTGAAGAATTTGCAATTATCATATCTACAATTTCATAATTTCCTACAGCCGTAAATATTTCTTCTGAAGATGGAGCTACAATTATTAGCTTAGTTTCCCCATTATTTGTTACATAATCAGATAAAAGTGCTTCATTAGTAAGGTGAATCTTGAAATTTTCAGAATGAGATAAGGTCATCTGAATACCGCCAATATAGCCATCAGCTTTCAAGGTAACTACTCCATTTTTATCAATAATAGATGCATTAGTCGCATCTTCGCCCCTACCTTCTAAAATCATATTAACAATCTGAACTACATCTAAAATATTAATTTCCCCATCATCATTCAAATCAGCCGTTAAATAATTAGGATCTTGAGTTCCCAATGCCATATTTACCATTTGAATTACATCTAAAACATTAATAATCAAATCGCCATTAATATCTCCTAGCATTGCCCCTGAATCAGATGAGACGGGTGGGAATGTGATATTATCAATCCATACAGCGTCTTCACCAGAATTAACTTCACCCGTATCTTGATCTTTTATAAAAGTCCATTTAAATGTATGTTCTCCAGCACTAACATTATAAGAATTTTGAGACCATGCAACTTCTCCTGCCCATCTAGCCTGTTCAACGCCATCTATATAAAAAGCAAGATAATCATAATAGTTACCTGAAACAGATCCTACATTTTCACAAGATACTCTTTTATAAAAGGAAATATCACCATCCTCTATAATGTCCATTGTCAATTCTAAAGCAGAAACAGTATTATCTCCAATATTTCCAGAACGAGCACTATAACCACCTTCAAAGTACTCTTGTGAATCAATGCTCCAATCAGCATTACCATCTAAAGACCAGTCTAAATTACTAAAATCTCCATTTTCAAAAGATTCTACAAGTGCCTCAACCGTCATATTAAGTGTTGCACTTGAACTATTCTCATCGCTATCAAGATCTAACTGCAATGCAAATGTGTGACCATATGGAGCGGAATTAGAAACTGAAAATGATAAGTCTATATATGCAGTAGAACCATCCAATAGATTATTAATAGATTGATACCCATCTATAATCGTGATATATGGATTATCAATAAACTCATATAAACTTACTTCTACATAAGATGAAGATTCATTCCCTAGATTTTCAATTTCAACAGTCATATCAATTGTTTCTCCTGCTGAAATAGTATTATCCGAACCATAATTAATATCAATATTATTCATAGTAACAAAAGCTCCATCCGGAGTCATCACCATAATAGTTGTTTCGTAAGGAATTTTATTGTACCCAGTTACGACTAAATCCATTTCCCCTGGACTATCAGATTCGCTCCCAAGAGAAATAACTGAAACACCTCCAACCGAGTACGCAGAGCCAATCAATTCACCATCTCTTGAAAGAGCTGCAAGAGCCCCATCAAATCCTACATCTACTACAAATTCTGTTTGACCAATTAAAATTAAATCATCGTGATTTGGATTTAAATTTGAAGGCTGATCTGTCCTAATTACTATAGATGGATCTCCAAAAAATGTCCAATATTTTGTTTCATTAATACCAGAAGACCCTTGAGCTTCATTCATGTGCATACAACCATTATATGCAATCCCTCCAAGAGATCTCGTGATATTGTTATCATAAGATTCTGTTAAAATTGAATTCATAGCCCATTGCCCATGCATTGGTGGTTCCCAGGATTGGGAAATAGTAGAACCAAAGTGAGCTATTGAACCTGTAGGCTCTCCATTATTAGTTGCCCTCTGCCAAGTTTCTGTAAAGCACGCAGATGTGCTTTGAAATTCACCTACATTACAACCAACAGTGATAACAAATGGTAACTTATTATTATTAGTTAGAGAATTAATTTGACTAGCACTAAGGGAAGCCCCATTCCCCCAGCTAGAGATAGAGCCATGCCCAGTATAGTTTATAATACCGACACCACCATTAATCGCATTAATTCCTTGTGCATCAGTACCCCCACTACCATCATAAACACCAACATAACTATCATAGTAATAATCTTCAAGCAGTGTATCCCAAAGAAAATCATTAAATACATCATCAGACATTCCACCATAACCTGGCCCTTGATTAGATGCTACCCCTAAAGCATTATCATACCAAGATGCATTAGGCTGAGGATTTAGTTCATATTCAATAGAACGCTCAACTTGAGTTGAAATTTCTGCTGGATTATTTCCTGAGATTCTTCCAACAAATATTTCAGTATAAAAATCATTCCCATCAATAAAACCATAAGATGGATCAGAAGCACTGCCACTAACAGTAGGTGATGGAATTTGAGCAATATCTCCTACAAGCAATAGGTAGGTTAACCCATTTTCATAGTAATAATTATCTACATAATTTTCAATAGCAGAAGAAGAGCTGCCAATATCACTAACACTCACCATTTCTGTAGGAATTCCTTTACGATTTTTCCAATCTACTAAAGGTTGCATCTCATCCATAAAATCTCCATGACTTATAATGAGCATACTACCCTCATCTAATAAGTAATCAAACCTAGTATCATTTTCATAATTCAAAAATAGACTCTCATAAATAGCATTAAATTCTTTAGAAATTTTTCTGTTATCAGATAGCTCTCGGTTTAAACTGTTTTCACCTGAAACTCCTGTAGTAGTAATTTTTAAATCAATTTGAGTATATAATCTCAATGTTTTTGTAATAGAATTATATTGCAACGGGTAAACAACAATAGTTTGTCCTCTAACATCCCTCATTATATAAGGTTCTTCTAATTCAGCGACTTTCCCAGGATAAAATTGATTAGTTTCATAGACCTCAGAATACTCATATGTAACGTTATCAGGATTAATCATTCTTGAAAGATTACCCTTAGATGGTGCAACTGAAACATCATAAAAATCATGAAAAGATGATGATATAACCTCTACAGAAGTCAAACCATTATCAGGAATAATTATTGATGAAGTCCATTTATCAAGATCTGGAGCACCTAACTCAAGAATTGATGAACCTCCTTCTAAATCTATAATATTTTCAATACCATTAGGTGTTTGAACATTAATACTATTAAAACCATCAAATTCAAAACGAATATAAGACTCTTCTATATTAGAACTTATAACGGAAGGTTCAATCATCTTTGAAGTTTCTGATTTCACTCCTACCCAATTAGATGAATAGCCAATTGATAAAACAAAAATTGAATAAAATAATTTGTACATAATTTCTCCTAAGGATGTTTATTTTTCTGCTACTCTAAGTTTAATTAAAGAATACATTTCATCGTATATATTTTACATATTGTTACAACGAAAGAGATAATCTAAAAGCAAAAAAAGTAAGGTTATACTGATTCAGTTTTTTGAGTTTCCTCTGTCTTAATAATAGAGTTATGCTTAATTTTTCTAGCAAGATCTTCTCCTAGAATTTGATTTAACTTTGTCCAAAAAGATGAATTAGAAACTTTTAGTCGTCTTAGCTCTTCTTGATTCCACTCAATATAATAAAGTTTTGATTTCGCATAAACATCTGCAGATGCAGGTTCTCTTGTTATAAAACTTATCTCTCCAACAAACTCTGGTCGATGTAAAGTTGCAATAACCCTACTATCCCTTGATACTTGAGCATTTCCAGATAAGATTAAAAATAAACTTTTCTGATAATCACCTTCTTTCATTAATTGAGAATCGGTAACATCTTTCTGCTGGCCTAAATTCCAAAAATATAAAAATTCTCTTTGTGTCATATCAGAGAATTTAGTTCTATAAATATCCTCTATTTCATCAGGAATTTTAACAGGACTTCTTTCTCTAATCAACTTAAATACTTGAATAGTATTAATCAGCAAAAATAGCCCATTCCAAAATGCTATATCAGGCTGATTGTTAAATCCAAATTGATAAACTACCTGAAGCACATTAGCAAAGCTAAGAACAATCCTTAAAAATAAGACATCTCGTATAGCAAGCGCTACAAAAGTAATTAAATAAGCTAAATGAATTATCATCCAATTTTCAAACATTACTTACCCTTTTGTTCTTTCACAACTTTATCAATTTGCTCTTCGATAACTTCAGCACCCTGTTCAATAATTTCGGCTCCTTGCTCAATAATATCATTAACATTAGTAGGATAATC
>CETU01022098.1_pt1 | contig 12873 bp, 10 predicted proteins | sample 356531 | NCBI WGS metagenome assembly CETU01 (sample SAMEA2623488, study PRJEB7988) | marine metagenome | isolation source: saline water (ENVO:00002010), including
CAGCGCTTTCCAGAGGCAGAAGGACGTCTGCTCAACAAGTGGATTTGTATGAAGTGCAGTGCTACTCACAGAGGTACAAAGGTTCGTGCTTGTCGTAAGTGCGGATATACAGGGCTTCGAAAGAAGGCCGCGGAAAGAAGATCCGCGTGATTATTACTTTCATGCGAACCTCAACTGTTTTCAAGGTCAATCCTGACGACCGATTGTGCTCAGTATAGCACTAGAAGGATTTGCAATCAGTTTGGGCCTTATTGTTGCGATAGGTGCACAGAACGCTTTTGTTTTGCGACAGGGGTTAATCCGCTCACATATTTTTGTCGTATGTTGTATTTGTGCAATTTCTGATGCTACATTGATTGCCGCTGGAGTCCTTGGAGTTGGAGCATGGTTAGCCGAATATGAACAAGGGGCTTTTTGGATTTCAATGGCTGCAATCGCTTTCCTTGTTGTTTATGGAATCCTAAGGGTGAAATCTGCATTAGACCCCCAAGCAATGTCTATCTCAGAAAGTGGAGAGGATAATCTCGCTACAGTTGTTTTTACAACATTGGCATTTACTTGGCTAAACCCACATGTATACCTAGACACCTTGGTATTGTTGGGAAGTGCATCTTCAAGATACGATGGACCTGAAAGAGAATTTTTCGGCATTGGAGCTGCTCTTGCTTCATTCATATTCTTCTTCAGTTTAGGATATGGAGCAAGGTTGCTTTCTCCATTCATGGAGAACCCAAAGGCTTGGAGATATATTGATGGAGGAATTGCAATTGTAATGTTTACAATTGCTTTTACCATAGCTTTACCATTGCTCTAAGTATGTTTTACTTCGTTTAATAGAGCCTCTAAAGCGGTTTGAATCTGTAGGCAAAGTGGACCGTAGTGGATTGGTAAATTTGCATCATTGAAAATTTCATCAAGGATACTTGCAGTCATACCAAGTCGAATATCCATCTCCTTATCTTTGTTCAACAACCATTTCTCAACTGCATCTCGAACTGAGTTACGGATGTTACGTGGAACTTGAGTGTCCTCTAACTGACCGAGAACTTGGGCGATTTGTTGAACACGCGTTTCTATGTCAGACATACGATGCCTCCAGTGGCTGACCCACCGGCGACCCCTGTTTAAGCACATCCCTGTCATCTTAGAATTTCGATTTATGATTCAGATGACCATGTAGCCCAAGGCATGTCTGTATTTGCTGCACCTTCTCCTGCCCCATTAGATGCTAAGGAAATCATACCAACAGATGTATTTGGTTTGATTAATTGCTCAATACCCCAGAGCATTCCAGATTGAAGTTTTTCTGGGGAAAGAATATCATTAGCCATAATTTGTTGATGGACTTTGTATGAAAGTAAGGCAGTTGTGATAGCTTCACCTACTCCAGTGGCAGCGACACCCAGACCCTCTTCTACCCAAAACCCACATCCAGGTAATGGGACATCCCCCACGCGACCTGCGGGTCTGTATGAGGTGCCACCTGTACTAGTGGCTGCGGCTATCAGCCCAGAGGAATCACGGGCAATTGCACCAACCGTGTCTGTATCCAATTCAGGCATTTGCCCACCTAATTCACCAACGTCACCTTTCTTTCCTTTGGGTGGCCTTCCCACTACGGGAGTATTTGGATGTCCAAGTTTATCGGCGTAGGTTCTTGCACCCGGACCCGCTAAACCATTGATTTCCTCATTTAGAAGGTCGACACAAATGCGAATTGGGTTTGGTGTATTTTCCATAACCGCAACAAAACCCATTCTCCCATCAGATACCTGCAACGAGGCATCGGTAAGGACTGTTCCATCATTTCTCATGACACTCCCCGTTCCTGCATTAAACACAGGATCATCTTCGAGTATGACACAAGCCTCAACTGCGGCCTCAATTGCATCACCTCCTGAGTCAAAGACTCTCCGAGCAGCCTCAATTGCGGGTTGAAGATTTGACAACCTCTCTGGGCCCGCTCCAGCTCCTCCGTGGACCACTATTGCTGGCTTCGGCATACAATCCCCTCACGTATGGGAGCAAGACGGGATTTGAATTAGGCGATGTAAAACCTAGCCAAAAAACACTCAAGCAGAGGGTTGGGTGTCAGGGCCACTTGAGATTGTGTCAATCACATTTGCTAGTCTTTCTACAAGGCTCACCTTGTCTTCAGCACCGACTAATGCATGCTGAAGTACTTCATCTAGAGAATCGACTGGGAGAACTTCAACCATCGATTCATACTTTTCATCAATTAACACATCTTGCAAATTGCTACGGGGTATGATAACCCTCTCTATGCCTGACTTTACGGCTGCTTCAATCTTAGCTGAAACCCCTCCTATTGGCAAGACTTCACCTCGTACAGAGAGTGAGCCAGTCATGGCCATATTTTGGTCAATGGGCACTCCTTCAAAGGCACTAATTATCGCAGTTGCCATTGTAATCGAAGCGCTATCTCCATCCACATTGTGAGTCCCAGGGAACTGTACATGTAAGTCGTAATCTTGGATGTCTTTTCCAGTCAATTTCTTGACAACTGCACTTATGTTTGTCACAGATTCTTTCGCCAAATCGGACAATCCTCCTGTGGCGATGACTTGTCCTGAACGTCCCTGTGCAGGGGTCACCATTGCCTCGACTGGCAATACAACCCCAGAATAATCAGATAATCCGGAATCAGCACCAAGGACTGCTAATCCATTCACCCGACCGATTCTTTCACCTCGATTTACTAACATTGCATATTCTGACTGTCGCTCGAGATATCGATCCGCTACCTGCTGCTCCAATGGTTTTGCGATCGCTCTTGCACGTACGACGTGCTCACCGAAAACCATTGGGGATTTTTCCTCGCATGCAAGGTCGCCAGCAATTCGAACTAGCCCTCCTAACTCTCGAAGACGAAGGGATAGTTTACCTCGACGACCACTTCTTCGTTGAGCTTCTTTCAGTACAAGACCAATAGCGCCTTTATCGAAGTGAGGGATTGATTTCCCAGTGTCTTTGCGCATCTCATTACGTACTTCTTGAGCAATGAATCGCACTAACCTTCTACGGTTTCTTTCTGTGTCCGGCATATCTGTATTGACGTATACTTCGTATCCATATCCACGAATTCTGCTTCTTAGCGCTGGGTGCATATTTTGGATACTATCCAAATTTCCAGCTGCAACTAGAATAAAATCAGTAGGGACAGGTTCTGATTTTGTCAGTGCTCCACTGCTCCTCTCAGAACGTCCTGAAATTGATAGTGCCTTCTCCTGCATTGCAACTAGAAGGGCTTGCTGCTCTTCCATCCTTAGCATCCGAATCTCATCGATGTATAGTACGCCCTTATTGGCTCGATGAACCGCCCCTGGCTCAACTCTCTCATGAGCAGGGGTTGCCAAATCCGCACCAGATTGGAATGGATCGTGTCGAACATCGCCAAGTAGGGCACCAGCCAGAGTTCCTGTTGCATCGATAAACGGAACTTCTTCGTTACGTTCATGCTTGACGAGTAGTTTAGGAATGTTGCCTTCTTCACCCGAATTTAGTCGAGTTCGAAGGAAGAAATATCCGAAAACTAACAAGAATGAACCAAAAATGAATGTTAAAATTTCTCCAGAGGAAATAGTTGCGAGGAGTAAGGCTGCACCGACAACTAATGCAATGAACAATAAAGTCCGATTAGTTCTCTCTCTTTGCTGCTTTACATGGGCGCGACGCTCTGAAATTATGCTAGATCCTCTACCTGCAGGAACGGTTCGAATTCTTGGCTCATTCTCATCCTCATGATTTCGATAAACCAAAATATCCTCTAACTGTTCTTTGGGTAGAAATTCGGTCATTGAGCGAGCCAGCATGGATTTACCAGTACCCGGCTCACCCACCATTATCATGTGTCGGCGCTGTTCTGCGGCCTTTCGTACGATGATGGATGCTGCCTCTTGGCCAATTACTTGATCGACTAATTTTTCTGGAATTGGAACTTCCTCTGTCGAGGCTATATCAAGTTCTTCTGCCCAAACCTCGACCGGGGTTTTGCAGATTGGATCTTTATCTGCAGAAACTCCGAATGCAGCGCCATCTTCCCAAGACTCAAGCGGGTCTACGGGTGTCTCTTCTTCGCTCATGGCCTGACCCTCGGGGTTCTACGTGTCCTGCGCACCTTCTTGAAGGTGCGTTATTACTAATTCAGTAAATCTACTGCATTTCTCGGCGTCTTAAGTACTCTTCACCGTAGTAATTCCACTGTTCCATAGTCCAACCAGGAGGCAGTCCTTCAGGAGGTAATGGAGGGCCAAAATTCGGCGGTAGTGGAGGAACGATTTGAGGACTAGATATAGGCTCTTGGTGTGCCGAATAATCAGCCTGATCTGAATAGTCAATAATTTCTACAGAGGGTGACCTTCTAATTTGTCTCTGTAACACGATTCCCAAGGCCAATACCAAGGCGATTGACAACATTAGGCCAGTTATCATAAATCCTGCAGTGGTCAATGACAGAGAATTTGCCTTGTCGGAATTATCGTCACTAGGCTCTTCCTCTACTGGGTCGATTGGTTCTGTTGCGTATGCCTTGAATTGATCTTGAGTAGCTCTGTCGAATCCGTTCTCGTCTACTGCATTTACTGATAGGGTCAGATAATCCCCTATACCTAGGCCATCTCCTCCATTAGCCAATACTATGAACGGACCAAAGTCGTAATATTTGCCATAGTCATTACAAATTCCAGTGATACTGTTACAAACATTCCAAATTACTTCGATATCTGAAAGTTCCATTGAATTGACATTGTCTATGGTTACACTTGGATTAGTGCCAAAATCCTTGGTATCAATATTCACTAGCAAATCACCATTCCCAGTAGAATCTGCCCAAGTTAGAGGGAGGTCATCCACTACATTGATGGTGATAATTTCTGCAGTTGAAGCCCCGTGCCGATCTTCGGCAGTAATCGTCACAATTTCTTCTCCCGAATCTTCCCAACTCATAGTAGCCATTCCTGATATTGGATTGTATACCACAGCACCTGGGACAAACGAGGTTACAGTAATCCAAATTTCATCTGCAGGGTCATCAACATCTGTTACTAAACTGATTACATCAATCGTTATTCGGTCACCGGTCTGTAATATTTCGTTGGAGAAATCACCAACATCAATAACCGGAGCATCGTTAATGTTGTTTATGTAGAAGGTGATTACTGTATCAGATTCCTTGACTCCATCCGATGCTCTAACGACTATTTCTGCTAATCCGAAATTGTCATCATTTACGGCTGCAACATTAAGGGTTTGATCAAATATTGTCGCAGTGATTAACGATTCATCACTAATACTGACAATTGATAGGTCCAGTGTATTTGCAGGAACTGAATTTCCATTATCATCGGTATCTGATAGGAATTCGGTCAGAATTAGGCTTGCAGAGCCTCCTTCATCGAAACCTTGAGTTGGCACTCCACTCCATCTTGGCTGACCATTCTCTATGACATTGAATAGTAAGGTACCAGAATTGAAATCCTCTCCATCACCTATGGTAACAAAGATACCTTGAGATGCTGCATTACCGTGACTATCGTAGAAGATTTCATCGAATTTTATGTTGATTTCTTGAGTGTCCGAGTTGTACGAAATGAATTGAGGTGCATTGGAGTCAATCAAAAGTTCAGAATGAGGTGTTTCAGCGTCACTAACTAAACCGACTATGGAGACAGTTTCTACGGTGTCTACCTTGACTGTTGGAATTCCATAGTAACCCTGGTCTCCGGGTTGGAGGATTCTTGGAAGAGCATTACGCAACTCAAATGCATTTTCTGTCACTACCCAATCAGATGTTTGCCCTGAAGCATCGGTCCATTGCATTCTAACATCGTATAATCCGGATGGTGCTTGTAGTGGAGGTTGGATAGTGTGAATGTAACGAGAATTACCACCACTTCCAATCATCTCAACTTCTGTGACCCAAGAGTTAGCCCAAGAATTATCGCCATGTAAACTGTAATGCAATTCACCACTCATGCTGGACATGTCGTCAACAAGGTCATTTGCTAAAGCAGATGATTCAAACTGTATCTCTTCTCCCCGTTCAACACTTGATGCTGCAACTACAACTGGACGGTTTGGAACAGGAGGCATGTCATGCAATGCTAAGTCTTCTTCGAGATTATTATCCGGCCTTCTGTCCGCAGTCAGGTCAGATAACCTAGCTCTGAATGTTGAACTGCCGGATGGATTCAGCGTAATGTCACTGGTATCAAAAATTGTAGAGTAAGTCTGAGTTCCTCCGATTGATAAAGAATTGATTTTCGTCCCGCCTAAGTGAACTTCAGACCCTTGATCAAGGTGATAAATGTCAATGTCGCCACCATCGCCGTAGGCACCTTCGCCATTGTTAGCAATATCTACGACTAGTTCTAATTGATCCCCTGAAACAAATCCATCATGCCCGTTTAGGTTATTCACTTGAAAATCAGTTATACCTACATCAATCAAAGGCCCCATGTTACTATCTGTAGCGGTTAGAACATGTTCTGAACCCGATCCTGTGCTAGGTGCACCAGTCATCAAAGCGGCTACCACCAAAGCATTAGAGTAGCCTCCACTAACCAGTGCACTTGGAATTGACCAACTGTATGTCATTGGGTTTGAAGAAGTTAAACTTACACTCTGGAAACCATTACCACTACCTCCCGATTGTGAGCGATAATTACCGCTATCCATTAACCAAGATTTCCAACAATTATGGCCTCTGCTTCCATCTGCATATGGATATGAGTAACAGGTTTCTTCTGTCAGTGCTGCATAGAGATAAATACCTGAGGCCGCACTTCCAGAACCGATATACTTGGCCTCAATATTTACATCGAAATTGGAAGCGGATTCACTGATTGAAGCCTTCAAAGAATATTGACTTGTAGTTGCCGCACTCATACCTCCTCCACTTGCAAACATCGAATCATAGCAAGTGTTTGAACCACATCCACTGACTCGCTTATCCAAACGATCACCCCAATAAGAATCTGGGGCGCCACTAGTTGTCCACGGCCAATCGTAACCGACTGTATTTCCAGCTCTGGCAGTATCTGTATCGCCATAGGAGACTGATTGGTATGAGATGTACACGTAATCATCTGGATGCTGTGTTTTGATACTGTGGTGTGCAGGGCTGCCATAGGAATAGCAGAATCCACAGTTGTCCGAAGTTATGTATTGAGAAAATACAGGGTGACCTGGGCTGTTGACAAAACGAGCCACCTCCTCAGCGGGCAATTCATCACGTTGGGAGGTATTTTCCTCGAATGAAATGAATCCAATCGCGGAGATTGTCAGCATAAGTAACGCAATCGCAACTGTGGGTACTTGATTTACCCTAACTACTAGACTCATCAAACTGTCGTCCTTGCTTTGCCGTATAATGCTGCTGGATATGTGATTTATTTCAAAATACGACCCTACGGGTCGAAAAAAGGCTAATGTTTGGCAACTAAGAAATCGCACCACGGGTTGGAAAAAGATGATTTTGCTAAAAATGTAGAACCTGACATGTCCGAAAGTTACACATTTCCTACCCCTATCAAACTAGAACAAAACATTGCACTCAGTCGAGATTAATTTGACGAATTGCCAAAATTAGTCAAACGAAGGTATTGAATCAAAGGTCGCGCCGGGTTTCAACTATGACCTCCAGCGAAAACGCTGATTGGATGGCCCTTAGGGAAGATGATGGTAGGGCCTACCTTGTCAATCGAGTTCCCGGCGAAGTGAAAATCAAGGGACTTGGACGATTTGACCCTGTTGAGTTGTTGAATGGTTATTCGATTGGAGATAGAATAAATGTTGGACATAAGTCCCTAACAATTGTTGATGCAGCATTACCAGAAGCGCGACGAAACATGAATAGGCGAGCACAAACAATTGGAATCAAAGACTCGGGGTTCCTTATTTCTTGGATGGGAATTGGAGTTGGAAGTAAGGTATTGGAAGGAGGGCATGGTTCAGCAGGTCTTGCTATGCACCTTGCAAACGTAATGGGCTCAAAGGGACAATTGATTTCAGTTGAAAATCGACCAGAACATGCAGAAGTTGGAAGGGGAAACATGCAGAGAATGGCCGAATTTACAACCGAATTCCCCAAGTGGAATCTATTGGAAATAGATTTGCGGGATGCGGTTTCCGAAGTAGAATCGATTTGTGGAAATCTTGATGCTGCAATTATCGATATCGCAGAACCCTGGACTGTTGTGGAAGGTATATCCAGCAATCTAAGAATCGGTGGTAGAATCGCTTGTTATTGCCCTACAACTGCGCAATTGGAAAAATCATGGAATGCAGTTGAGGCAACAGGACTAGTTGTGGAATTTGCTGGTGAAATGGTCGAAAGAAGATGGACAAAAGCTGGGAAAGGAGGAGTAAGACCAGGGAACCAGCCAATGGGCCATACTGCCTTTCTGCTAATTGCGGCGAAAATCGCACCGGTTGAAGAGGAATAATCGGGTTCAAAGTGTCTTCAATTGACGATTACCGTCTCCACCTGGCCCTATCCATCCGGGTGGTTTGTTCCCAAGAATTTCCTCGATTGATTGCATATCGTCTTCATCCATCGAAAGTGCAATTTCAATACAACCTAAATTATCCCTTAACTGATTCGCAGTTGTAGCACCAAGTAGAATTGTAGAAACATTTGGATTTTTCAAACACCATGCAAGAGCTAATTGTGCTGGTGTGCAACCCTTTTTGTTGGCGAAATCAACAAGATTGGAAACAATTTCGAATTCTCCACGTGCCCTTCTCTCCTCTAAATCTTGTAACATCCAGTCGTATCCTGCTTGTGTAGGACGTGAATCTTCGGGGATTCCATCGAGATATTTACCAGTTAAGAAACCTGAACGAAGAGGACTCCAGATGGTTGTCCCAATGGAATAGGGGGGATTATACAAGGGGAAATATTCCTCTTCGAATCTTTGACGGTGAAGCATATTGTATTGTGGCTGTTCGAATTGCGGTGGTTCTAGACCCTCTGTCTTTGCAATCCAATATGCTTCTGTAATTTGTTGGGCTGACCATTCACTTGTACCCCAAGCAGTTGCTCTACCTGAGCGGACGACATCTGTCATGGCTCTGACAACGGTAGCTGTTGGTGTGAATGGATCAGGCCTGTGGCAAAATACCATGTCAACGTAATCTAATTGTAATCTTGACAGACACTTATCCATTCCTTCACGACAGTGTTTTACCGATAGCCCAGATTCGTTAACTCCAGACCCACCCCAGAATATCTTAGTTGTAATTACTAATTCTGACCTTCTCCATTGTTCTGGATTTTCGTCTTGTAATTCTTTTAGAGCAAGACCGAAAATTCTCTCAGCTTCCCCATTAGGATTGCCATAGGCTTCAGCATGGTCAAAACAATTGACTCCAGCATCTCTAGCAATTTGCATTAATTCCTTTGCAGTTGAAACTCCTTGGTCTCCTGATAGTCTATCCTTTACCCCATATGTAGCCCAGAAACCGTAGGAAAGAACGGATACTTGGATTCCTGTATTGCCCATCATTCGGTAGTACATCGAGTCGGCGCTCATGCTCCTGTGTTGGGTATCGACTACTCAAGCATTAGTATGGAGCAAAGCAGACTCTCGATTCGATTCATAAATCGAAGACCTGACGGAAAGCCATGCGCGACAGTAGCGAATGGCACCCCACAGCTTTCCGTAGTCACACAATTGGACAAATTGTGGCTAATGGGGCGGATATGATTGGACAACAGGTCTCTATTGCTGGATATGCGGAGACAGTCCGAGGCCGAGGTGCGATCGCTTTCTTGATGTTGCGAGATGGAACTGGACATATCCAAGCCTTCCTCAAGAAGGATAATATGGATGAAAATACGTTCACAGCGGTGCAATCATCATCAAGAGAATCAACCATCCAACTGACTGGAACCGTGGCTCAAAAGAGACCTCCAAAGGTACCCGAAGGAGAACCTATTCCAGCTCCTGAGTACGAAATTAACGTAACTGAGGCTAACATATTATCATCTGCTGAAACTCCACTTCCTGTCGGAATAACCGATGATGTAAATGTAGGATTAGATATCAGATTGGATAATCGACATCTCGACCTGCGTCGAGCCCATGTAAATGCAATGTTCCAACTTCGTAGCCGAGTACTACAATATGGACGAGACCATCTTATTGGAGAAGGATTCCAGGAAATTAATTCTCCAAAAATCATTGCTAGCGCTAGCGAAGGAGGGACGAATCTATTCCCGATGATGTATTTCGACACCCCTGCATTCCTAAGTCAATCACCCCAGCTCTACAAGCAATTAGCGGTTCTTGGAGGATTGGAAAGAGTATTCGAAATTGGGCCTGCATTCCGTGCCGAAAAGCACGACACATATCGCCATCTAAATGAATTCATTTCTTTTGATATAGAAGGCGCTTGGATGAATGATGAAGATGTGATGGGCGTTCAAGAGAGAATGATTCACTATATATGGAGCCAAGTTGCAGCAAACGACCAGCACCTAATTGACGTGATTAATGAATACAGAGTAAGCCAGGAGAAGGAACCTGTAACTGTTGATATTCCTGAACTGCCCTTCCCCCGTATTCCATATTGCGATGCGATAGAAATTGTCCAGAAAGGAGGCGGAGATATTCAATGGGGCGATGATATAGAAAGTCACCACTGTGACATCATCGCCGCAGAATATCCTGGATTTCACTTCCTGCCGAGATGGCCGATGTCGATGAAACCATTCTATATCTTCCATGACGAAAATGAAAAAGGGTCCACTGGAGGTCAATTAAGCCGTGGTTTTGACCTCAACTATGGCCGTGATGAGATGACATCTGGTGGACAGCGAGAACATCGAGTAGATGTATTGGAACAGAATCTAAGGAACATGGATTTGGATCCAGCCGACTTTACCTTCTACACAGATGGATTCCGCTATGGTGCCCCGCCTCATGCAGGATGGGGGCTAGGAGTTGCCCGACTTCTGATGATTCTGACTGGCGCAGGTAATGTCCGAGAAGTTGTCCTATTCCCACGAGATAGGTCTAGAGTTACACCCTGAGATTCCAAAAGAGCAATTCAAGACCCTAGTGCCCATCCCAGTACATGGATCTTGACTTGGTCGGTAAAACCGTCCTTGTAACTGGCGGAGCGGGAGGTATTGGTCAAGCAATATCTAGGACCTTTGCTAGAGAAGGAGCGAATGTGATTATTCATTACCACTCTTCTGAAAAATCTGCAAAAAAACTCGCCACTGAATTGAATGCCCACTCAATTTATGCAGATCTAAGAAACTCATCAGAGGTAGAAGAATTATTCAATAAAATCAAGGAAGAAATAGGCCCTTTGGACATTTGTATAGCAAACGCAGGATACTACCCTGAAACTCCCAAAAAATTGTGGGAAATGGATTCTGAAAGATGGTCAAATACTATCAAATCAAATATCGATGTTACAGTGAATACGGTAAAACAATTCTTGCTAAAAGTAGACAAAACCCAGCCCTCCTCCATCGTAATGATAGGCTCAACAGCAGGTGTTTTTGGAGAGGCAGGTCATTCCGACTATGCTACAGCAAAAGGAGCGATTACATCGGGACTTTTGCTTTCAATAAAGAACGAGATTTCCGGCATTTACAATTGCAGAATCAATGCCGTAGCACCCGGGTGGACTGCTACTGAGAAAAAACTCGAATCAGGAATAAATGATGAAACTAAGAAAAGAGCCACTACAACAATGGCTCTGAAAAAATTAGCAACCCCTGAGGATGTTGCAAATGCTGTAGTGGTTCTGTCTTCAAACAAAATATCCAGCCACCTAACTGGAGAAATTATTACAGTTGCAGGTGGAATGGAAGGTCGTATTATTGACTAATTTGCATACATCGCTTAATAGGTACATCATCACAGCGTTAACTGTGAAATCTACCATACTAGTGGTAATGTGCAGTGTTTTGCTACTAAACACTGTAATGGCTACTAGCAATTATCAAACCCAAGATGAGGGTGAGGTAGTAGTTGTAAGCGTAGATAGTACAAATCTACGCTTCTCCCCTGAGACAATTACTATCTTTGAAGGAGATTCGGTCAGATTCTTCTGGAGCGGAGAACTACTCGCCCACAATGCCGTCGAGGAAAACGGTCTATTCGACTCTGGGGAAGCCTCTAGAAATGTGGACTATACTTATACCTTCGAAATTGGTGAAAATGGCACTTACACATATGTTTGCGAACCTCATGAATCACTAGGTATGGTAGGGACAATAATTGTCCAACCAGCACCGGTTGAAGAAGAACCACCAGATGAGGATCCGAGTTCAGATATTGAAGAAAACTCGGAAACTGAGGATTTTGAAGTTCCGCATGTTGAATTAGGGCTAGTAATAGCTATCTTGCTACTAATTTTTCAAGTAATTCGCATCAGAAGTTATGGTGGAACTAAACTCGCAGAAACTGAAAATCAAGAGGAAGGTTTAGAGGCCGAAATTCTCGATTAAATCCTTTCAGAGGACAGAACTAGCAACCGAAAATAACGGGTATCACTGACCCATACGGAGGGCTAGGGTTAGAACATGGGAGGTAAGCCGATTTTCGCATATTTGCTCCTAAAGGAGCACCCTTATGGAAGAGAAATGTTACGGCAGATTCTATCAGAAGGATTCATTCCGAGTATCGTAATTTCGGAGGATTCAGCGATTGCAGACGAAGAGAGAGATAAGTTTCTCAAGCGAATAGAAGGAAATTCAATCGCACCGACAATTGAGTCGCAGTTGGCCGATTTATCGACCCAAGGAATTGACGTCCCTCACGTAGAAGTTGCAATTCATAACTCGGAACAGGTAATGCCACACATTGCAGATTTACCACTCGATCTAATCGT
>CETU01170246.1_pt1 | contig 12829 bp, 9 predicted proteins | sample 356531 | NCBI WGS metagenome assembly CETU01 (sample SAMEA2623488, study PRJEB7988) | marine metagenome | isolation source: saline water (ENVO:00002010), including
GCAATGTGGCTTTTGGACAATCTCCTTGTTTGCATCCATTAGGAAATTATGCTCTTCCAGATTTGTTAGTCGGGGGGCTTGGGGCAATGTTAGCATTCATTGGATTGACTTCAGCACTGAATATCCGTTTGAGTTCACGTGGCCAATCAAGAAGACGTTCTTGGGCTTCAATGATTGGGGGTGCAATAATCGGAATTTTCGGCCTTATTCAGATTACGGGAATTTCAGAAGAAATTGAATGGCGAGAAATTATTGGTCTCCCTTCATTTTTGGTTAATTTATTATTGATTATTGCAGGTGTCTTGTTATTCCGTCGGGGTTCGAATAACCATTCTACGATTATTTCTCAATCAAATTCTGGAAGAGTGCGGTACAGAGGTACTATGGAACTTGACGGTTCAGACATGAGTGTCGGTCAAATGAGGAGAATATTAGGGTTGGATATCTTAGAGGATGTTTTCCAATTGGGTTCTTCCGATGAGTTTGAGGAAAAGGTTGGTCGTGTTTGTCATTATTGTAATGGAGCAGGCTGTCCAGAGTGTGATTCGTCAGGATCAATTTGAATTCGGCGTTTTCTAGACTATTTGAAAATCCGAATATTCGATTCTCTCTGACCGTGTTGGTTTAAGTGTCCTCAAGTCCGCAGTAACTCATCGAGGTGCTCGATTATGGATGGGATTAATGAGGTGGAACGATGCATCTGAAAAGGATTGAACTTGAAAATTTCAAATCTTTTATGGGAGAACTGGTAATAGATCTTGAGGAAGGATTTACTGCAATTACTGGGCCGAATGGTTCAGGAAAATCGAATAGCGGCGATGCAATTCAATTTGTTTTAGGAACTCGTTCAACCAAATCATTGCGTGCCCAGAATGTGAAGGAATTGATATTCAATGGCGGAAGTAGAAGCAAAGCAGCCAAATCTTGTGAGGTCACACTTATTTTTGATAATCCCGAAAATGATTCTGGCGAACGTCGTTTGAAAGTTGATGCCGATGAAGTTTGTTTTACTAGGGCAGTTAGATTAACTCCGAAAGGCGCAGCAGTTTCGTCATATCGATTGAATGATCGCCCCTCTACTAGCTCAGAGTTTAGGCGCCTCTTGATTGAGGCGGGAGCAAGAGGTGATGGCTACAATATTGTGCTCCAAGGTGACGTTGCGAGTCTTTCTACTATGACTCCTTTGGAGAGAAGACGTGTTCTCGAAGATGTGGCCGGCGTTACTCAATATGACGAAGAATTACGTAAGGCAGACCGTCAAAGAAAACAAGTCGAGTCTCAATTAGAAATGATTGATGTTTTCGAAAAAAAACAGGTAGAACGCATTGAATCACTCGAGAAAGAAAGAGAAAAGGCGTTGAAATATCGTGAACTTATCAACGAATTAGACAATTCTAGATCTCTATTAATGCAATCTAAACATAGGTCTCAATTCGAAGAAATTCGGATGTTAGGTGAAGAACGTACACGTTATATCGCATCTTCCGATGAACTCAAAGATTCATGCGAAGAATCAGAAATCAGGCTTCAACATTTGGAAGATGAAATTGTTCGAATTCAGAAAGAAATGGAGGCACTTCTCGGTTCTTCAGAACGAGGTACTCTAGAGAGAATTCGTCGTTTGGAGATAGATATTGAGGCTTCAGGAGATCGTATCCTTGAATTGAATAATGCTTCTGAAAGAGCATTGGTTGAAGCCAAGACTTTGGAGAAAGAAATTGGCCAAGCAAAAGCCTCTATTGAAAAACATTTGAAGGGAATTACTGACGCTGAAAACCGTCTTAAAGCTGCTAAGTTAGATATGGAGCAGGCAGAATCTGATGAAGCTGCAGCAAGGAAAGCCATGGAGCAGGGCGATAAGGCAACTATGGATCTAAATCGAGCTTATGGAAAGGCTGTGAATGAGGCAACTAGACTTTCAGATCAACTTCAAGTTCAGACTTTAGAAACAGAAAGGGCCAGACAGTCTGCAGACATCGCGCATGGTCAAGTTGCAGATTTACAAGATGCCCATAGAGAAGCAGAAATGGAAGTCAATGATTTAGAAATGGAAATTGAAGAATCAGGTGGAATTGATTCCGGAGAAGAACGCTCACGTCTTGGACAAGAGTTAATTCGCTTACAGAAGGCAGAGGCCACACTTCGCCAAGAAGAGATAGATGCTAGGAATGCTAGGAATGAAGCAGAGCGTCAATTGGTTCGTGCTCGTCAGGAAATGGAACAGAAATCAGGGCGTTCATCCCATCAAGCTCAGGCTGTTAAAGCAATTTGCAGTATGAGAGATCGCGCTGAAATTGATGGTATTCTTGGACCATTAAGTGAATTATGTGTGCCCAAAGATGAATCACATGCTCTCGCTCTTTCTCATGCTCTTGGAGGGGGAATGAATCACATTGTGGTTAGAGATGATGAAGTTGCATCTATCTGTATTCGTCGACTAAAAGAAGGGCGATTGGGCCGTGCAGTTTTCCTTCCTCTGAATAAGATGCAGGTTAGGCGAGCAGGTGGCCGAGCCCTCATGGTGTCTCGACAAACTGGTGTAGTTGGTTTTGCTGCTGATTTGTTGGATTTTGATCCTGAAATAGAGGATGCGGTAAGGACTGCGGTTAGGGATACTCTGATTGTTCAGAATATGGACATAGCTCGTGGAAATATGGGGGGGGTGCGAATGGTGACATTGGATGGAACGGTATTCGAAGCATCTGGTGCTATGGTTGGAGGAGTTAGTAGAACCCCATCAGCATCATTCGGGGGTGGAAAAGCCCTCGGTCTTTCCATTGTTGAGAAAGCATCATCTTCGTTGGATTCTGCCGAAATTCTTCATTCGACTGTTCAGTCGGCAGTTGTGAAGAATCAAGAATCACAGCAAGAAATCCGTTCTCGAATTAATTCACTTACTCAAGAAGACGGTTCCATGCGTATTAGGGAACTCAAAGGGGACCTTGATAGAGCAAAATCAAGATTATCTGAAACTAAGAAACGACTTACTGATGCAGAGGCGGAGTTAAAGAAGAAAGCGAAAGACGTTGAAATTTGCGAAACTGCAAATGCCAAGGCAGAAGCAGAGCATCTTGCAGCTGTTTCGAATCGTGATGGATTAATGGAGCAACTTCGTTCCCAAACTCCTGAACATTTATCCAAGCGTTTGAGAGATGCCCAGGAGTCTTTCACAGAGGCATCTAGGGTATCTATTCAGGCAGAATCTGCATTGGCAACTGGAAATGAACGACTAGATATAATTCAAGGGGAAATCAAGAAGTTAGAAGAGAGAGAAGTTGAATCCCTTGAACTATCTAAGAAAAATAAGGAGCAGATCCAGTCTTTGGAATCTAACAGAGATGAATGGGGAGAAGAACTTGAGGGCTTGCGTGAAATTCATTCTCAAGTTAGTGAAGAACACAAGGCTCTGGATGATCAAAGAACCGAATATGTTGATGAGAGGGCTACAATTCGTGCTAATCTTGAGACTATGAATTCCAAGAGAGTAACAATGATGGCTAGAATTACAGAACTTAATTCTGAGATAGATCGCAAGCATTCAGTGCTCAATGAATTATCTTCTGAGATGGCAGAGATGAATATCTCAATTCCTGAAGAAGGGGACAGTATTCCTGCATTCACAGAAGTTGAATCTAAGGTTCGCGGACTTGAGCGTAGAATCAGCCAAATTGGAAACGTCAATCAACTTGCAATCGAGCAGTATGACGAAGCGGCTTCAAGAGTGGAACAACTTCGAAAAGACGCTTCTTCACTGAGAGAAAGGCGTACAGATCTCATTGGGATCGCTGAACAACTAGAATCTGAACGTCGTCTCAGATTAACAGAAGTTCTGGATCAAGTTTCAAAGAATTTCACACGAGTTTACAAGTTATTGCAACCAGGTGGTAAAGGCGATTTGCGATTAGAGAACCCTGATGATCCATTCTCTGGAGGTCTTGAGATGTGGGCAATGCCTCCTGGAAAAAGCAATCAGACACGGCTCAACCTTCTTTCAGGAGGTGAAAAATCAATGGCTGCACTTGCTCTTATCTTTGCGATTCAAGATTTCGAACCATCTCCGTTTTATTACTTCGATGAGGTTGATCAAAACCTGGATTCATTCAATGCCGAGAGTATTGCTAAATTGTGTAGACTAAGAAGTAGTCGTGCCCAATTCATTATGGTCACATTACGTAAGGTCAGTCTTCAGATGGCTGATCACCATATTGGTGTAACTCATGGAGGAGATGGATGCAGTCGTTTGATAATGAATTTCGATCGTGATGCTGCAGTAGAAATGGGTGAAGCCGCTGAGGCTGAATTGGAAGCTCAAAGGAAAGCAGAAGAAGAAAGAGCAAATATGCCTGATTTACCGATTCCTCAGAATCGTCCAATTGTTCCCGAGCCTTTGCCAACACCAGAAAGTTTGGGAGGAGTTCGCGAAGAAGATGAATCTAAGGAAGAAGAAGCGTCTACAATCGCACTTTTAGGCGATAGAGCTGCCGATACTAAGGAGGATTTGGACGAACGTCTTGATTGGGAAGCACGTCTTGAAGAAGCAGAAGCCAATGATTCACCTACACAGTCAACTGAGAGTGAGCAGTTGCTCGAGGAGTGAGGTGTCTGAATGGACCTATTGGATACTCATCATTTACGCTCAGATATTGTTAATCGCTTACTTGGGGGCGAAGAGGATGAACAAATAACTCCATTTTTGGATCGTCTAGTAGAAATTGCTGAAATGGAAAATGGCGAACATCAGATGTTGGTGGATCCTATTGATCGTTCAATTGCTCTTGTGTTTCAACTATTCGAAACAGAATCTTTAGATCCTTGGGACGTTGATTTATCCACATTCATTGATTTGTTTAGTGAGCGAATAAAAACAGCAGATAATATCGATTTACCAAGTTGTGGACGATTGATTAGAATGGCATGGTCCATTCTTCACGCCCAAACCTTTTCATTAATCGATAGACATGAACGTTGGGAAGAAGATCTTCTTGAAGATGATTGGACCATGGATATAGGTTGGGAGAGCGAATTAAACGACGATGAATACTCATTCTCAGTAAATGTTCTAACTGGACAAGCAAGAGATGCTTTACCTAATTTGTTTGAGGGGAGGATTCGAAGAACTACAGAATCGAGGCCAATCACACTTACTGAGATGCTATTTTCACTCAAAGGGGCACATGATGATGCTAGAGAAAGGCAACTGCGAGAACAAGCACGTGTCCGCCATCAAGCTGAAGTTGCTGAGGCTATGGCTAATGTGTCATCTAGAATCCATAGAGAGAATCTTGAGGAGGATATCAAGAGATGTTGGTTAGCAATGCGAGATATTGGCCGTAATGGCGCTCCTGTTGAATTAGATGCAATTAGAGAGTACTTGATGGCATTGGCCATAGAAGAGGGTGCCAATGATGAAGAAGCAGCAATAGAAGGTGAAATTTCGGGTTTTGTTGCTTCTTTATTCCTTACACACAGAGGTTTTGCTGAAATTTGGCAAATGGGTGAAGCATCAGAAGGTAGAATTTTCATCAAAGATCGTTGGCCTTCATCATCATCATATGATGATGCTAGCCTTCAGATTGCAGAAGAAAGAGGGATTTCATTGGCTGAGGTGGAAGCATGACTGAACCAGGTGTGGAAGCAATAGTTGAAGCACTCCTTTTTTGTTCTGGAAGGTCCCTGAGTTGTTCGGAATTGGTCACTCAGTCCTCTCTGGGCGAAGAAGAGGTTCTTGGGGCTCTAGAGGTACTCAGAGGCCAATATCGGCGTAGAAGGGGCAATGCTCTGCAAATTGTTGAGGTAGGCGGAAGATGGTCTATGGAAGTAGATCCTCGCCTTTCTTCTTATTTGCCATCTGAATTACGAGGGGATATTCCAGAGAGATTACAACGTGCTGCTGCTCTAATCGCATATCACCAGCCGATGATGCAGAGTGATTTGGTTAGTATGATGGGTCCGATAGCTTACGATTACGTTCGTTCTCTTGCTCGACTTGGACTGGTAGATCGCCGCAGGAAGGGAAATTCGCGTCGCTTACAGACTACTCGATATTTCGCTGAACGATTTCAATGCCCACATACTGAACCAAAAAAGGTCAAAGAATGGTTCAGGCAGCAGGCTGAGGCCAATGGCATCACGTCCCAAGAATTAGTTGATTCTATCAGAGAATTAGACCCCCAGGTGGGAGATATGGATGTGGTTCCTGATTCTGATGGAACTGAAGATGATATTGAAGATCAGGATTGACGATATTCCTCTAACTTTGAATTCACCAAAGATTGTGTGATATTGCTGCCGTCTGAGCGAACAGCATTTGCGACATCATCAATTTCATGTGGCTCTGCACCTGCTGAAATCACCATATTTCTCAGATGTAATCGCATATGGCCTTCTTGGATTCCCTTGGTTGCCAATGCTCTCATAGCTCCAAGATTTTGTGCAAGTCCAGCACACGCCATGATTCCTGCTAATTCTTGAGCACTAGTCACGCCGGTCAATTCAAGATTCAGTCGTGCAACAGGGTGGACTTTCGAAGCACCTCCTACGATCCCAACTGCAATTGGGATTTCGATTGAGCCATTTATCCAACCCTGCTCATCTTTCCACCAACGAGTCATTGACCGATACCTGCCGGTTATTGCTGCAAAAGCATGTGCGCCTGCTTCTATTGCTCTCCAGTCTTGCCCACATGCTAATCCGACTGGTGAAATTGCATTCATTATACCCTTGTTGTGTGTGGCTGCTCTCCAAGGGTCTGCATCTGCGAATTCGAATGCTAGAATCACATCATCAATGATTCTACCACCTTCTTCGGCGTCACCTGAACTCGACATTGATTCAGGAGATAACCTCACGCTTGCTCTCGCTAACCGTTGAGTGGCCAAATTAGACAATATTCGAAGTAGAACTCTGCCTCCAGTCAAGTTTTCTAGCCAAGGAGCTGCTCTTTCTGCCATTGTATTGACTGCATTCGCTCCCATAGCATCACGTGTATCCACAATCAAGTGAACAACGAGCATATTTTGTGATTCGGCCTCTACTATTCTACATTCAATATCTTTGCAGCCTCCTCCAAGACGAATCATCGTAGATTCAATATCGTTACACTTGTCCATTAATTCGTCTTTATTTTGATTGATATTCTGGATTGCAACATTCATATCAGGGACATCTAGAATCTGTAATTGCCCTATCATTCTCGGAGGGTCGACATCAGTAGTAAAACCACCCGAATTATGGGCGCGTTTAGCGATATTGCTTGCAGCAGCGACAATGCTGGATTCTTCAACACAAAATGGAATAAAGGTTGATTTTCCATCAATGAGGAAATTCATAGCAATACCTACTGGTAGGGATAATCGTCCAACAACGTTCTCAATCATTCTATCAGCAGTGGATTCGTCTAACGATTCAGCATCTTCCCAAGCTCGAAATGTAGGCAGTTCCATGGACATTGCATTAGCGATTGCCACACGGCGATCATGCATTGAAAGAGAGTAAAATCCACTAATTCGGCTATCCACTGGCGTTCCTCCTGTATGGTCCTCTAGGTGACTGGGATATGTCCCTTGTTGTTCTATGAATCAGAAATAGGCGTTTTTCGCATCAAATATTGGTCGATTAACGCTTCTAACGCTTTCTTTTAATGCGTTAATTCCCGTTATCACCTGTTAAAAATATTTTTTTGATTCTCTTCCAGTCCATTGATTATTCGTTCGGCAAATCTTTTTTTGAACTGATAATCGAATTTTAATGCGTAAAAACATGTGAATCGTTTATATTTGGACCGCAATGGCGAGTTAATGTCTGGAGCCGAGTATCTACCCAACGGTCCACTCGTGAAAGGCAATCCATTCACTCTGCTTCCAATTGAACACGAGCACAAGGTTCTCTTGGTAGGAAGGGAGGGCATTGTTGCTCCAATAACATCACAGATGATAAATGGTAACCCTGGTGTTCATTTGATTGTAGGTGAAGCCGGTTCTGGCCGCTCTAGTATCCTCCAATGCCTTTCTCCTTCTGATTCTAGGCATATTGGTACTGTATGGGGTTCCTCTGATCCCACATCAAGATTTCTAACAGAGGCATTAGTAGGCCTTACTAAGGCATTTTCAGTACCTCCTACTCCTCAGACTGCAGCTGATAAATTGAGAGATTATCTAAATGCAAACCAAGGGCCTTTGCCCTTAATCGCATTTGATTATAATGTCCCTAATTCTGTAGAATTGAGGACGGTAATCGAAGAAATTCTTCCGATAATGAGGAGAATGCGTGCAATGGTGGTTTTTGCTGTTTCAAATGATCAAATCGTGGGGTGGGACTCTTCCCTACACGACAAATTCGACAAAATTCATTGGTTGGAACCATTGAATCCGGGACAGGTTCGAGATTTAATTGACAGGAGAATGGGTTCTGTATCCAACGAAACCATTGTGACCGAAGAAAGCGAATTGATGAAACTTCATTCGTTTGCTAATGGTAATCCTGCAACACTTATTCGTCAACTTAGTCGACATCTAAGCTATCTAATCTCTCCCGACAAATCAATAACTGCAGAATTCGTTACTTACGAACCTTCATCCATTCCTCCGAGTCCTGTTTTTGAAACCCCAAAGACACCATCATATTCTGCTACACCTCAACAAGCATCTCCTTCTATTCCTCCACGTCCACTTTTCCCACCATCAAATTCTCCTCCAGAGGACGAATATGATGCTTGGTTTAGCGGGGCTACGTTAGCAAATGAACCTAGAATCGAGCCTCCTAAATCTACCAATTTCGAACCCGTTGTTGACTCTTTGATTTTAGATGATAATGATTCTATGGAAAGCGAAGTTGGTTGGGAAGACGAAGTGATACATTTTGCCTCTATGGGGGGGATTGATGATTTCGAAGGCGATCCACTGTATCTTGAATCCGAAGAAGATGAACCAGTACCACTAGACCCCTTTGCAGAATGGGATAAAGGGTCAGAGAAGACTATACATGTCGAAAATATTTCTGAAAATCAAAGTTTAGCAGAATTAGATGAACCCATAGACATCATAGATGATACACCAGATATTCCATTCACTGCGCCGCAGATAGAAGATTTTGTCGAAACACCCCCTTTCCAAACTAAACCAGTCGAAATTCAACCCCCTCCCCAAAGAGGAGGAATCATGGGGCTTGCGGAAAGGAGTAAACAAACAAAAGCTAGACTTGATGCTAAGTTGCCTCCAAATCCACCTACCTCTCAGATAATGGGTATTGACCCATTACCTATCCCCAAACCAAATGATATTCGCGAATCTGTAGAACCCAATCTTCCATATGTCGAGTCTTTTGTTGATTCTGAATTTGAGAATAATCCTCGAACAAAAATGGATAGAGATCCTATGACTGCCCGTCCTCCTGATTTGACTTCTGAGGGGGCTTCGCTTTGGGTTGAAGATGGGGTTCAACCATCGGAATCACCTTATCCACCTCAAATTAATGCTGTTAGTGTTCCAATATCTCCTTCAGTTCCATTGGTTTCACCTGAGGAAGTAGTTCGTAGCCTCAATGTATTGCGTTCCCCTCGATGGGATCCGGATGAAACTCTTCGTCCTGAACGACTGAGAGATGTTTCCGATGCAGATGTAATCGTGCTTACTGCATCAGCAACTCGAGATATTTCTCCTAGCGATCTTGCTTTACAGGCCCGTTTGCAAGTAGGGCGTTCTAGATTATCACAAATTTTCAATGATTTGAGACGGCATGGTTTTCTTTCTGTTCGCAAGGAAGGTCGTACTCGATGGTATAGAATGACTGCCGCAGCATCGCGGCTTTTGACGGAGGTGGAGGAATGAGTGAATGGCGAGTGGCATGGAGCCATCAAATAGATGGCCCAGTGAATGATGTAAAGGTAGATACTAGTGGAATGTTAATTTGCTCAGGACAGTCTTTGATTGCGTTAAGGCCAGATGGCACTACTGCTTGGCGTAGTGACCATGTATTTGATACATATTCGCTCGAAACATCCGGTTCTTCTGTGGCATTGTTAACTGGAACATCGATCCATATTTTGAATCGTAGCACGGGAAAGCCTCTCAGTGATGGCCGCTCTATCCCAGGGGGCTATCGAGAGGTATTACATCGTGTAGGAGGGGGCTGGATTGCACCAGATAGGGGAGACCATTTACATTTATTCCGTGAAAACGGACGGGGAATCCGTCGACTTAGAGTTGGTCCTACTCGAATGTTGATTGGTTGGATGGATAGAGAACATCTGTTATGTTTGGATCATGATGGATTCCTTCGATGTATTCGATTACATGGTGAACATGCTCAGAGGGTCATCGAAGATCGTCGGTGGACTTGGTGTAGTCGTTTAGAAGGTGGACGGATGCTTCTTCTCGATTCCGCAGGTGCACTTTACGAAGGAGTCCCAAATCCCTTTGGATGGGACGAGATTTCTAGAATTTCAGATGGTGGATTGGACCCCCATAGAGCAACAAGAGCTGGAGACGGTTGGTGGACTATGGATCTTGAAGGAAGAATTAGTCATGTAATTGATGGAAAAGATGCTGGCTTCGGAGAAAGTTCCGTGGATTCTGCTTTCTCAGATGGGTCTGGAGTAATTGTATCTGCAACTCGAGAAGGATTGATTCGATGGAGTGAATCTCCTAGTTTAAGTGGAATGAGGTTGGATAATCTTCGTACTTTAGAAACCGAAGAGCGTAGACGCCTAGATTGGATTCAACGTACTTCGATGTTTGAATCTGCCCAACAGGCAGAAGAAGAGGGACTCTGGTCTAGAGCATTGGAACTATATCGTGCGTTAGGTAGAGCAGAGGATGTTCGAAGAGTATTGGGTTTGCAGGAGGGTTCAGATTGAATACAGAAGTGTCTCGTGAAAAGGTATTGGAAGCAATTGCACTTACTACTGCTGCTCGTGAAAAGGCAACTCCAAAGGTTGATTCTAACTCCCTTGAAGGAGCCCGATTGGAAGATATGTTGAGGATGTGTGATGATTATCGCACAGATGCTCTACATTTTTTGGATTCTGGAGATTATGTTCGCGCTTTTGGAGCTATTTACTATGCTCATGCATGGATTGATGCAGGCGTGCGTATAGGCTGGCTAGATGGCCATAATGACGACCATCTGTTCACATTGCCATAATCACTATTCGATTAATCGAAGAGAACTATCTTTGAACACTTCTAGATATCCGCATCCTTCTGCTATTAAACGGCGTTTGAGTTCTTTGTCTACTGTTAGAACTGTACCTCCATTTTCTTTTGCTAATGCCACTAAGGCATCATCAGTATGCCTATGGGTGGATTCAACAATTTCTGATCGTGTAAATAGTAAATCAAGAAGGAGGTCTTTCTTCTTCTCATTCATTCTTTCTAGTTCCTTTTTTACTTGCATTAGGACTATCCAGTTACTTGGGCCAATGGTTCGTTCAATTTCTAGATCAATGTTGAGCCCTGCATCTACAACTGCTGCCCATCCACATGCGTCGATCAGAAGATCTGGCACAATTTCACCCTGAGATGGTTCCATGGCCGATTAGTCGCCACCGTGAATCAATTCTTCTAGAGAGAGTTACTCTACTTCCAACTGGTGCACATATTGGTAGTCTTAGTGATAGTGTTGTGACTCCCTTTGAGACCTTGTTAACTACTCCCACTGATGTTGCAGTAGCTGCATTTACCATTAACATCTCATTGAGTGCCAGAGGCTTAACTTTGTCTGCTTTGCCTTCTTCACTAGCTACCATTCTTTCCAATAGAGTCAAGTCTAACGACATAACTTCCCAAATCGGAGGAACTTCTCCCTTTCTTGCCATCACTTGCCCAGATAAATTATCTGCCTTTGTCATTGCTGGATCTAAAGGAGTAGAGATTCCACATAGGCCTCCAGCATTCATTTCCTTTAGTTCAAGCCCACCTCCTTTCATAGACATGATTCTAGTTTCGATAGGAGTCCATTTTTGTTTTGATCCTTGAGATGATCTTCTACCCGGAGCAATTACTACCTCGTCGCCCTGAGAAAATTTACCTCGAACGATCGAACCCCCAATAATTCCTCCCTTGAGGCCGGCTGGCCTTGTGCCTGGGCGATTGATATCGAATGATCTAGCGATATGCATCATTCCATTTTCATCTCCTCGTTCAGGAGTTGGAATCTTTGCTTCGACTGCTTGAATAAGAATGTCCAGATTCACATCATGATGAGCAGATACGGGAATGATTGGCGCATCTTCTGCGATTGTCCCTGATACGAATTCACTAATTTCTTTGTGGGATTCAATCGCTCTCTCTCTAGTCACTAGGTCTACTTTATTTTGAACAATAACGATATTTTTAATTCCAGCAATTTGTAATGCGGCTAAGTGTTCTCTAGTTTGAGGTTGAGGGCATGTTTCATTTGCTGCGATTAGTAATAGTGCCCCATCCATTATTGACGCGCCTGAAATCATTACTGCCATCAATGTCTCGTGACCTGGAGCATCAACAAATGATACTGTTCTCTGTAACTCTGAATCTTTGTCCTTAGTTCCATCAGGACGCTTCCCCATTGGATAGTATTGCCCATCCTTAGTTTGATAGAATGCTGTATCCGCATAACCCAGTTTAATCGAGATACCTCTTTTTCTTTCTTCTGAATGAGTATCAGTCCATGTCCCAGATAATGCTCTGGTTAGAGTAGTCTTTCCATGGTCGACATGTCCAACCAACCCTATGTTGACTTCCGGTTGTCTTGGAAGAACTGCCAGGATTTACCCACTCCTCATTCACTCGGCGCCTTCACTACTGGCTCCGAAGATGTCGGCAAGAGGTCTCGATCCCTTTTCTACGACTTT
>CETU01029224.1_pt1 | contig 12807 bp, 8 predicted proteins | sample 356531 | NCBI WGS metagenome assembly CETU01 (sample SAMEA2623488, study PRJEB7988) | marine metagenome | isolation source: saline water (ENVO:00002010), including
CCCGTCGATTTCGTACGGCAAGTTGTTTCGTTTATCTTCTAATTTTTTATGGTAAGAAAGTATTTGATCAACATCGTTTGTTAAAACTATTTCGCTGTTCACAGGAAATCCCCATTCAGCTAATGCAGATAAAAAGTCCTTATGCGATGAAAAGGCGTCACCAGTAATATTTCCAGCTTCGTAGCAAAAGATAGATAGCGGTCTTTTAGCGGTAATGGATGGATCAAGCTGTCTTAAACTTCCAGCCGCCGCATTTCTTGGGTTTGCAAATAGTGGCTCGTTGTTATCTTCTCTTGCCATATTCAACTTTTGAAAATCCTTTTTTAACATAAAGACCTCACCTCGAACTTCAAGAAGGTTTGGGAAATTTCTTTTATCGTTTCTAAGTGCTAGCGGTATGGAACGAATGGTTTTAATATTTTGGGTAATATCTTCACCCATTGTACCATCACCACGTGTAAGCCCACGAATCAACAAGCCGTCTTGATATATAAGTTCTACTCCAATGCCATCCAGCTTTGGCTCTGCAACAAATTGAATATCTCCAATTTCACCAAGCCCTTTTTTTGTACGGTCATAATAGGCAATCAATTCGTCACTATTCATTGCATTTTCAAGTGACAGCATCGGAATACTGTGCTCCACAGATGTAAACGTTGCTAGCGGTGCTGCGCCTACTCTTTGAGTAGGGGAATCAGTAGTAATTAGATCAGGTCGCTTCGTTTCAAGCGTATCCAATTCCCTGAGCAAAGTATCGTACTCGATGTCCGATATGATTGGATTATCCAGCACGTAATAATTGTAGTTATGATCATTAATAGTTCTTCGCAATTCGATAATTCTATTTTCAAGGTCCTGCATATTAAAATTTACCTTCCGCGCGTTCCTTAAAATATTTCATAGGATCTACTAAGTTCATTGTTACAGGCTTGAGCAAACCTGAACTATCAATTGGTGTTGCAAGCACGCTTCCGTTAATTAATTCAACAGTAAAAAAATACGTAATATAGTTTGCTGGGTTTACAAGAGGGTCATATCTGAAGGAAAATCGATCAGCCGTTTTTGAAAAGGGAACCTCGCGATATCTTGGTTGCGAATCCGTTCTATAAAACAAACTCACTTGTTTTATTTGATCTCTTTCGTAATCGGTAAATACTTCTAGATCAAACCCCCGGGAATTGAAAAGTACTTTGTGCGGGTGATGAAATATTTTCTTACTTGCTAAAAACTTTGATCTTTCAATTTTTGAATCAAGCTCTTGGCAAAATAAGATACCAGTACTTAAAAGTAAAATTAGGGCTTTAATGGTTTAAGCCTTATCCATTTACAAATGTAATACATTTTTTATACCAGTGATCATACGTCACTTGTTTGCGAATCATGTAATCCGTAGTACATCTTGAGTTTGCTTCGCAAATATCAGAATTTTTTCCTCTCACATTAGAATGCATTACGACAACATATTTTTTAAAAGGCTTTTTAGCATACTGCCCCATATTTGCTAGCGCAGAAACTGCAAAGCTTAAATCATCATTGGATCTATTTCTACTTACCATGATTTCAACTTGATAAATTCGCTCACCTTTTTCTGTGTAGATTTTTAGACCCGTAAGCTTTGGAGCACTGTGATTGCGTTTAAAGTACTGAGGAGTCATAGCTGCAATTTGTTGATCTGTAAATTTAGGCTTGGCCTCAAGAATTGTTAAAAAAGCCAGAAGAGTAAATATGGTATACTTCAATATTTTGCCTTTCTTTTAGTAATCAAAAATAAAACAATTAAAATAATTAATGCACCAAGTACAACAGCTTGCTGAATTTTTTGAGGGTAATATACTATTGAAGCAGCTTCAATAGTATAAGGTTCATTCATGAAGTCTTTTAGATCAAATTTCCACCACAAAGAATCGTTTGATATTGAATCGGCATTTGATCTAAAAATTACGCCAGGAAGCATAGCAACGAATTTGAAAGTGTCATCGTTCAATTGAATTGTTACGTTGGCCTCAGATAAATACTTTCGCATTCTTACAATTGATTTATCGACAAAGTTTTTTGGCAATGAATCTGTAAATGGCCTAAAATTAGTTCGAATTAATTCTTCTGGAAGAGTTAACGGTTCCACTTTTTCTAGACCATCATCATTCAATATTTCAAACAGCTTTTTATCTTCCTCGGCTTTGAAGAAAACTCCATTAAAGTGATTTAAAATACGCTCTCGAATTAACGCTTTGACGTTTAGTTCAGCACCTATGTCTTCCATAGCTTTCCTTAAGCTGTACATGACCACTTCTATTTGCGCAATACTTTCAGACTTTTTATTGCCAGGATTATACAAGACTTTCGACAACATCGGGTATTTACCATCAACCCCTCTTCCATCAAAAATTTGAGTTAAGACATAGGTGTCTGAAAAAAAACTTTCTTTTTTTTCAACCGAAACGGGGTATCGAAGAGAGCCAAATTTACCATTCTCACCTAAAAGATTTTCACCCATTAGAAGACTTTCTGCAGACCGTAAAAATATAGGGCTCTCTGAATCGCTATCTAGTCTTTGATCCTCAATAATGTTCCATCTGTCAGATGTTGGTAGAACGAAATCCTTATCGTATATATCTCTCTTATCCCCTTGCGACTCAATTTTCATGAGATATCTCGCATCTGGGAAAACAGAGACGCTGATCAGTGTTTCAGCGCAACCCGTAAAAAATAAAAAAATAAGTAAAAATAAATGCCTGTGATTCACCATGGCACAATTTAAGAGAACAATTCCAGTCTAAAAACAAAAAGGGCCATCAATCGATAGCCCTTTTTGTTTGCATAAATCGTCAAGGATTAAAATGTCATACGTAATGAGTTTTGTAAATTTCTAATAATTAGTAGAGCATCAGCCCCAGTAACATCTCCCGTGGGATTAAATCTGTTGTTCATCATATCGACTTGCATAATTCCGCGTTCGGTGCAAATGGCCATAGCGTTATAAGCAAAATGACTGCTTGGCACATCACTAAATCTGCTTTGAGACTCGCCAAAGTATTTTGTTTCCAAGCTTTCATCGCGGGTTGCTACCACCAAAAGTCTTTGAACAGCCATTGCATACGTTGCTCTATTAATATTGTCATCGGGGTAAAAATTTCCATCTGGTTCAACATTCATAACTCCGTATCGAATCATATCTTTGATCCACGTTTCAGCCCAATGATTTCTGGAGTCATTTGGTACAGCAATGGCGCTGTTTTGAGCGGCTTGTGAAGGGCTTTGAAATCCTGCTGTTTGTGCAGGCATCCTATCAAACAACACCCCAATTTTCAGCTCTTCTGAAAATAAGACCGCAAGGTCTGCCCGGTTAATTCTTTCCTTAAGCGCAACTTTCCTGCCAACAGGTGTTCCCGGCATTGCGCGAACGATTTTTTGGGAAAGCTTCCATTTTCCATCAGCCAATCCTGAATACTCACCGCGCTTGTTAACCACACTTTTAAAATAATCTTCAGCATCATCAAACTGGTAATTATAAAGTAGGGCAACTCCATACCAATATTGAGACCCCTCATGCTCTTTATCTCTTTTTAACCCTTTTTCAAGATAATTTTCAGAACGCTTGAACCATCGTTTTTCAGAATCGCGCATGTTAATCCAAATTCGACCGCTTAATGCAAGAGCATCGGGATCTTTGCTTCCTTTGCTCGCACATTTATCAGCATAATTTTTAGCTTCTTTGTTGTTACCCATTTTTGCGTTGGCAAGTCCCAGACCACCAAAGCCTAGCGCAAACTTTTTATCTAAATCCACCGAACGTTGAAACGATTTTATTGCTTGTTGGTAATCTTCGTTCTCAATTGCTCGCATGCCAGCTTTGTAATGATATTCTGGAGTATCAACGTCGCTCTGCGGTTTTGTTGCACACGCGGACATCAATAGCAAGGCCAATATGGAAAGTGTAGGGGTTAATTTTCTTAACATAAGTTATTCCTTAAAAAATTATACGCAGTGAATATAGGCTCAAATATATTTAAAAAAAATAAGCGTAATCTATAAATTTGCGCCGCATCACACGAGGGCAATATGTATTGCTTCCTGCTTGTGAATTGGATAATTTGTAGTTGTATCGATACCTTATATATAGAGGTAGGTTCAATCGACAAATAATGAAAGTATAAATAGTGAAAATGATAAAAAATATATTAGCGTACATTATAATTGTATCTATGTGCGTTTTGGTGGCACAGCAAAAGGCTACGGGCGTTGGTTATGGGTTAACTAAAGACGCTGCTATTGAGCAGGCTAAAAGAGACGCAGTCGAACAGGGACTTGGAGCTTACATGACCTCAACAACAACGGTTACCGCTACTTCTATTGAGGACAATATCTACTCAAAAGCGCAAGGGTTTGTTAAAACATTTAAAGTAATCAAAGAGTCTAAAGGTCCCGATGGTAACTTCGAGATCACCATTGAGGCTGAAGTGACCGACATGATTGATCAGGTAATGGCTGACGAAGCGGCGCTGCAAACCCTCTTAAATTCTGTAAATCGTCCTCGAATCATCTTCTTGATGAAGGAGGAAAATCTAATTGATAATACCGCTACAAATTTTGCAGAGACCAAGCTACTAGCTACTTTTTACGATCGAGGATTTGACGTTGTGGATAGACAATTAGTTCAAGCACTCAAAGGACAAGCGGATTACACGCAGGCGTTAGCTGGAAATGTTTCCGCTGCCGCTAAAATTGCATCGCAATTGGGTGCCGAGGTTATTGTGATTGGAACAGCAAAAATTTCTTCGGGTGGAAAATTTGGTCCAATGTTCTCTGGCCAGGCGGACGTCAACGGTAAAATCGTACGCACCGATACGGGTGAGATACTCGCTGTGGTGCCCTCTGTCAATGGAAAGCATCCCCATATATCAGCCTCCACTGCTGGAACAATGGCAACCAACAAGGCAGCTGAAGAGCTTGGTAATAATATTATCACTCAATTGATAACCAAGTGGAGCACACAACAATCAAACTTCACAAAGATATATGTAGTTCTTCAAAAAGCCGACTTCATGTCTTATATGACGTTTGAATCGTTTTTAAAGGCACAAACGGTTTCAGGAATTCGAAACGCATATGCCAAAAGCCTAAACGATGGAGTGGCGGAGTTTGAAGTAGAGTTTGAAGGAAAGGCGCAAGCCTTGGCAATGGGTCTTGCTCAAACAAGCCCTGACGGTCTATCTATTAAAGTAACAGGACTCAGTGGTAACAGAATCACCGCTGAAGTTGCACAATAATTAAAAAGGAATAAATATGAAGAAATTTTTATTCATAATCACAGCACTGTTCGGACTTGTGTTTGCGCAAGGCGTAGTCACGCAGCTTGATAATGGTAGTATCAACTATTCCGACCAATCGATCACCGCTGTCGGAATTGGGTTTGTTCCAACGAACGCTGTAAACGCAGGACAGGCCAGAAGAATGGCTTTGCGCATCGCAAAGCAAGATGCCATGAGACAGCTTATTGAGATTGTTAATGGAGTGACTCTAACCAGTGAAACCACAATGAGCGGTGCAATGGTAGATGATGTGATCAATACCAAAGTGAGAGGATTCATTCGTGGTGCGCGTCCAGTGGGTCAACCAAAATATCTAAGCGACACTTCCGTTGAAATGGAATATTCTGTTCCTATGAGTGGAATTTCAGATATAATTTTACCTCCAGTTACCGTACCCACGCCCAATCAGCCTGGATCAGATAACGCAAGTGCTGCACCTGGTGGCGATGCTACCCAGGCAGGTGGAGTCACCGGAGTGATTATAGATGCTAGAGGCCTAAAAGCTCGACCAGCTATGGCTCCGCAGATCTTGGACCAAAATGGTAATGCTATTTACGGGCCTGGCAAATATTCAAGAAAATATGCTGTGGAAAATGGAGTTGTTGGTTATTCGAAAACACTTGAAGCCGCACAAAAAGACCAGCGCGTCGTTGGCAACCCTATTGTTGTAAAAGGAGTTGGTATAGCCGGAACCAATCGTACAGATATAACCATTAGTAATGCCGATGTGTCAAAAATTAATATGGCAAATAGAAATTATAAAGTACTCAACGATTGTAGAGTACTCATTTTAATAGATTAATATAAGGAATATCATGAAGTTTAGTTTTTTTCAATTATGGATAGGGCTTAGTCTCACTTTGGGATTTGCCCAAAACGATCTCAAAGAACAAACCGCACCTGATCCCTTGGATTTGAAGATCGGTGATGAGGCGCCTTCTTTTGCCCTGATGTACGAACCCGGAAAGTTTGAATTCCTTAAAAACTGGTCCGAAGTTGAAGGTAAAAAGCTTCGCAAGAATGTTACCCAGCCAAACCGTTATGCGGTTGTGCTTAGCTTCTTTGCAACATGGTGTCAGCCATGTATGAAAGAGTTGCCATTACTTGAAGAGGTTTATAAAGAGTATAAGGACACACGAACAAAGTTTTTTCTCATCGATATTACTGATGCAACTCGCAACAATCCTGGTGAGGTATATGGTATGAAATATGCTGATGCGCCAGAGGCAAAGGACTTTTTAAAGAAAAAAGGGATGACCATGCCCATACTATATGATAGGAGAGGGCATACCATGAAACGATACAATGCCATGAAACTCCCAAGGCTCTTTGTTATGGATGGGTATCGCAAAATTACTTTCATGAGAAGAGGGTTTCATGAAGGGGAAGAAGAGAAATTTGTAAAAGATTTATCTGAGGAGATTGAAAAGCGAGTTAAGGCACTCCCTCCGCTTGCTAATTGATTGAATCATACTAATTCTGATAATTCAATAAGATAGAAAGAAAATAATGAAAATATTTTATCGTCTTTTTTGTAGCCTGATAGTTTTTGCTGCGCTGATACCTTTAAATGCACAAGTTACTGAGGGCAAACAAACCGTTGCTGTTCTAGAGTTTGAGGGGAGGGGTATCAGTCAACTCGAATCCAAAACCCTTACCGACAGACTGATGAGTGAAATGGTGAACACGGACGCGGTTATCATGGTTGAGCGCAATCAGATGGATGAAATATTAAACGAACAAGGTTTTCAGCAGTCAGGATGTACCTCATCGGAATGCGCTGCTGAGGTCGGTGCTTTATTAGGTGTTCAAAATATGGTATCAGGATCTTTTGGTAAGCTTGGAAATTCCTATACAATAGATGCAAAAATGTTTTCCGTTGAAACCGGAGCAACCATTCGCACGGTAAGTAAAACGTATAAAGGTGCAGTTGACAACTTATTGACTGTCATTGAAGTAGTAGCATGGGAGATCGTAGGTCTTCAACCACCACAAGACAAACTTGATATCTTAGCGGCGGCTGACCCCGCTCTTGCCGCAAGCGTTCAGAAATCTGGTGGAGGAAAAACGCTACGCAGATTAATGTGGACAACGCTCTTACTTGGTGGAGGAGCGGCGGCTTATTTAGCATCCACAGTTGAGGACCCGGTTCCACTTCCAGAACCACCAACACTTCCTGGAGGGTCTAACTGATGAAACAATTATACTTTTTATTTTTTGCGCTTTCAATAGGATTTGCCCAGGTGCCAAAAGTTTGGTGGGTTGATGGAACTAATGGCAATGACAACAACAATGGGCAATCAGAAGCAACTGCCTTCAAATCAATTCAAACGGTGTTTACAAATAATTACTTATCGTCGTATAACGATACAATCTATGTTAAGGAAGGCACGTATGATTTTAAAGATGATAATGTGCAAACCTCTGCAGGGTTTGTACTTGTTGGCGTATCGGGCGCTGAAAAAACCATCTTTGATGCTGGATCAACAAACAGACACTTTTATCTTTTCGTCTATTTTAGTGATCGCGACAAAGGTCGCAAGCAGAAATTTGAAGGGATCTCATTTATAAACGGATATGATGATGATGAAGGAGGCTCTATAATATCACAGCAATATAATGATATTTACTTTGATGCTTGTATCTTTGAAAACAATGAAGCTAAAAATTATGGTGGTGCAATAGGATCGTGGGGAAGCATTGAAATTAACGGTACTACCTTTAAAAACAATAAAGTACTAACTACGAGCGGGTCAAATGAAGGTGGCGCACTTAGATTGTCTAACACTAGCAATGCACCTAACGCAGTTGCTATCATCAAAAATTCAAAGTTTATTGGCAACTCTGCCCAAGCATATAGAAATGCTCAAGGAGGAGCAATCAAAATTGATATAACAGCTGACATCATCAATACGACCTTTATTAATAATTATACCTTATCCGGAGTTAATAATGATTTCACCATGTCCTACTCAGACTCAAGAGGTGGAGCATTATACATTTATGCAACTAGCTATATTAATTATGAGTCTATCCAAGAAACCGTTCGCATAATCAACTCGACTTTTGATGGAAACTATGTTGATTCAGACCTTGAAACTTTGCCTGGTGAAATAAACGCTGCGTCGATTTTAGTATCTGAAGGAAAGGTATACATGTTCAATAGCAGCATAACAAATTCTCATGTTAAGCATAAAGGAGATATCTATACCGGTATTTACCCGATAGAATCTTATCAAGATTATAATGAAAATGACAAAGTTATTCATATAAGTGACGGTAGTTTTGCCGCAGAATATTCCAATATTCAGTCATATAAAAATCAGCAATGGGGCGGTACCTATCTTTACGATACTTCACCCGGTTTTAAAGATCCGGCTAATGGGGACTTCAGTCTGTCTGATAAAAGTCCGCTAATTGGCCAAGGCAGTGCAACGTGGTCAGATCTTAATTATACTGCTCCTGACAAAGATATACTAGGGAACCCTAGACCAAACCCCTCTGGAACAGCCCCGGATATTGGAGCCTATGAAAATGCAAACAGCGTAACCGATGCACCCATGCCTGCTCGTAATTTTATTGCAAAAGTAATTAGCTATGGAGCGCAGCTTAGCTGGTCGCCAAGTAGAAAGACGATATCAAGCAGCGAGAACGCAGATAATATTCAATATCAAGTTTATGTAGATGGAAAAAACTTTGCGCAAACCTCTGATACTGTTTTTGTGGTAAAAGGACTGACCCTCGATCAGACCTATTCAATATATATAACCGCAAAAAATACATCTACATCGAAAGAGAGTGTAGCTAGCTTGATATATAATGTAACACCGCAATATCTAGGACCATGGTATGTTGCGGTCAGCGGCGGTTTAACCCCTGAAGAGGGAGCCAGCCAGAAAGAATATGGTAGTGCAACGTACCCAATAAACAATTTAACAAATGCTTTGAACGTAGTTTCTGAAGGTGACACTATCGTGATGATGTCCGGAACCCATAAAGGCTTGCTCAATCGTAATATTGAATTGAAAGATAAGCAGATTGTTATTACGGGAGATTTATCTCAAGGACCTGAAGCTACGATCATAGATGCAGAAAGCAAGGGTCGCCACTTTACAATTACATCAGACACCTATGATAATAATGCTATCGACACGGCAATGGTCATTCAAAATATCACCTTAAAAAATGGAAAGACCATTGCACTTGGAAATCAATGGGATGAAGGTGGTGGATCGATCAGGGTTTTAAATAATACTCGACCTAAGCTTTATAATATTATTTTTGATTCAAACATTGATGAAAATTCTGACACTGAAGAATACTATACCAGACTGATGGCTGGCGCGGTTTTGGTAACCAATTCAGCTAAAGTTTATATCGTTTCATGCCAATTCATTAATAATAAAAGTATTGCCAATTCTTCAGTTGCTGGAGCTGGTGCTGTTTACATTGGTGATTCTTATAGTAGTGGTGTTAGTATAATTGATGGATCAATTTTTTATAGCAATGAATCAATTGGCAAGAGAGGCGCGTGGGGTGCAGCTCTCAATTCAGGAGGAAGGGTAGACGTTACTAACTCGGTATTTTATAACAACACAGCAACTACTTCAGATGGTGGAGTTGCAGAGGTCATTCGGTACAGTGATATCTATTTGGATGAATACAATTTAAATAAAACTTATAGCATTTTTGCAAACAATACCGTTGCTAATAATGCAGCGATTTCATCGGATGATATAAATAAAACGCATGGATTGTTTTATTATTCGTATGTAGATCCCAATCGTGAGTCACATTCCTTATACATATTTAATAATATCTTCTATGGAAAGAATTCCAGCGATGAAAATACTCCTCTTGTTCTTGCAGATATTGGGAACGTTTACTTGGATCACAACATCATTCAAGACAAAGATCAAGTAGAGCTATCAAGAGACGATTGGACCTTCGATAATTCTTACGATTTTGATCCTATGTTTAAGGATACAGCTAACGGAGACTACTTTCTTTCCGATCAGTCACTCGCACTGGGAAAAGGCGTTTCTTTATGGGAAATAAATAATTTACAATTTTACGCCCCTACAAAAGATGCACGTGGCAGCAAACGACCCTCTCCAAGTGGGAGCAATCCAGATCTTGGAGCGTACGAAAATTCACTATCAGAATCACCGTATCCACCGAAAGTGAAGGGCTTAGTAGCAAAAGGTGGTAGCAATCGGGTGGTGTTAAACTGGGAAGCAATGGCTGAAGCGGACTCTGTATATAAAATATATCAATCCGATCAAGCATTTTCCACTCTATCTGCAAATACTTACATAGGAAATACTACGAACACGACCTTTACGTCTTTTGGTCTTGACAATGCTAAACGCTATTATTTTAAAGTAACGGGTGTCAACAAACAAGGGTATGAAGGAGCACCAGCTAGTATAGCTATTTCCCCAACGCATACTGGACCAATTTGGTGGCTTGCTACTGATGGAAATGACGCAAACGATGGAAGTATTGGTGGACCTTTAGCCACGCTTCATAAAGCGATGGAAAAAGCAGCATCTGGGGATACAATAATGTTAAAACCAGGTACATATTATTTCCGTGACATGGAATATCCATCTGAGGTAGGAAATCCCATCTCAGGATATTCTCGAAAAACTTTCGAAAAACTAGTCATTCGATCTCAAAAAGGAGCTTCCAATACTGTCATTGATGCGGGGTATCAAGGTAGACATTTTAATATGGAAATAGACCCTAATACATCGATGGACTCAACATTTCAGTTTATCGGACTTACGTTTAAAGGAGGGCGATCAAATGATAGGGGCGGCTCTTTTGTCATAGAGAGCTATTCAAGTGGTTTTAGTGGAGGAGGCCATCCCATTACCCGACCGAAATTTGTTGATTGCATATTCCGTGATAATGCTGCTGGCAATAGTAGTAGCAATAACAGTAGTTATGGAGAGGGCGGTGCGATCTACTCAGGTAACGCGAATCCAATCTTTGAGAACTGTGTATTTGACAGCAACTATGCAACCAGCGGTGGTGCAATCTATCTTTCTGGAAACCCTGAATCCGTTGCATACACACCTACCTACATACGTAATTCTAAATTTACCGATAATTCAGCTTCAGATGGAGGAAGCAACTTTGCCTCTGCGCAAGGTGGTGCGCTCACGATTGGGTCAGTCCGCCACATAATTATTTCAAATTCAAGCTTTACCAATAATTCTGCAACTAGCCTGAACTCAAGCGCACGCGGCGGAGCGATATATATTGGTTCCGATTGGGACCCGGTGAATGTTGATGAAGTTTTGATCGTGAATACTCGCCTAAGTCGAAATGTCGCCGTGTCTCAAAGCAACGGCACAGCAAATGGTGGTGCAATATATATTGGCGGCCCCACCATTTTGGCTAGCTCGGTAATCGATAGCAACTTCGCTATTATATCTTCGCCAAATTATAGCGCTATGGGCGGAGGAATCTTTGTTGATCAATACCCATTGAATAAAAATGGTGGAAGTCACAGAGGGTTTGTGGAAATGTTAAACAATACCCTTGTAAACAATGTTGTAACCGGACAATTCTCAATGGGTGGCGGATTTATGGACGTAAATATTGATCAACATGATGCCGCTATGTTTAATAATATTGTATGGGGAAACCGATCTGAAAATTCCAACGAACCTGTTGATGGAGTTGCGATAGGAACCAGTAACGGTAACCCAGTCTCAAGTACTGATTGGAGCGATTATAACAACATTCAAGATATCGAAGAGATCAAATCGTTTTATGGTATTGAGTTTGGCGAAAACACTATTAGTGTAGATCCAAATTTCAAAGGTGAAGGCAACTATCAATTAGCGGATAGCAGTCCAATGATCGGAGCAGGAACTCCTAAATTTCATGGCCATACCTCACCCCCAATTCAAGATATACTTGGAAATAAGCGACCATTGCCAGCTGGATCAAATCCAGACCTTGGCGCCTACGAAAACTCCTTAGCAGAATCTCCGTATCCTGATCAGGTCCGAAATCTTATCGCTGAGGAACGTGCCAAAAGTGTAAAGTTAAAGTGGTCAGCAAACAACGCTCAAAACATTAAACACTATAACGTGTATTATTCTTTAGGCAAAACAACAAATAGAAATGAATTAACCAAAGCAACCAGCACAACCGATACAGTCTATACTGTTTCAAATCTTATTAATGGAACCGAATATCATTTTGTTGTTAGCGCGGTTGACACACTTGATTTTGAAGGTCCTTTTTCTAGTATTGTAACAGCCATACCAAAATTTGATGGACCTAATTGGTGGGTGAATGCAAACGCAGCAACGAGCGGAGACGGAAGCTATGATGCTCCATTTAAATATATTCAAGATGCGGTTAGCAGAGTCAAGGAGCGTGGGGATACCATTCGATTGCAATCCGGTACCTATGAAGAAACGTTTTTATCGTTTAGCGCTACAGATCAGTCAGGGGGTCAACCAGGGGGTCAACC
>CETU01019531.1_pt1 | contig 12771 bp, 11 predicted proteins | sample 356531 | NCBI WGS metagenome assembly CETU01 (sample SAMEA2623488, study PRJEB7988) | marine metagenome | isolation source: saline water (ENVO:00002010), including
TACCTTCTCGGTTACTAGACAGGCTCATGCCAATTAGTGGCGGACTATTGGATACAACTGAAACAGAACTCATTGGTGCTAAATTTCTATTTCCTTCATTAGAAACAGTCGAAACAAGTACCAATGGTCTAGGTGAGATGATTGCGGATAACCATCTAGACCGTTCACTATGGCTCATATCATCGATATTAATGACTTCAGGATGCGAATTTAGAGAAAAAATCTCTTCACTTTCTGAATTAAACCAGTCATCCAATTCCCCTCTTGAAACCTCTTCAGAGGCATATGCTGTAAAATCTCGATATGCTTCCCAACGAGATATTTCTTTCTCGTCTTCACCACGTTCTGTTTTCCTCTGAATAGATTCGTTTGCATAAACAACGCATCGTTCTAGAAATTCGATGACGTTTTGTTTAGGGTTGTTATTCATTCGATTGCCTCAATTATTCAATATCTAGTATTTTCAACACCCTTTCTACATGGCCGGTTGCTTTCACGCCCCTTCCAAGCCACTGGATTACTCCTTCTTGAGAGATTATGAATGTACTTCGAATAGTTCCCATGTATGTTCTACCATAGTTTTGCTTTTCTCCCCAAGCTCCGTATAGTTGGTGTATTTCAGTTTCGGGATCAACAATTAAATCAAAATTCAAACTCTGTGCTTCAATGAAACGAATATGGCTTGCTGCTGAATCCTTTGAAACTCCAATTACTTCCCAATTTTCATTATCTAATTTCTGCTTAGCATCTCGAAAATCACATGCTTGTTTGGTACATCCTGGAGTACTATCCTTTGGGTAGAAGTAGAGGATTACACCCTTTCTCTCTAAAGCATCTGAAAGAGTCCATTCTCTTCCATCTTGCAGGATTCCTGTAAAATTAGGGGCTTCATCTCCGATTTCTGGTCCGTTCATAGTGTGTGCACATCCTTCAACATAGTCAATCCTATGTTTCTATTCAGTTCCATTTTCGGTAAACTCTAGAATTTTTATTGCATCTTCAGCAAGTTCCGAAACGGTCCTCCTACCATCTCTTCTTCGTATGACTAATCCCAATTCACTCATCCGTGTTACTGCTGCAACTCGTCTAAGTTGTAAGATGGATTGTGTCCAGTTAAATACAGTACCTTCTCCAAATTTTCTACCCATTCTAGCATCCAATCGTTCATTTCCTACAGCTCCGCCTCTCATTCCATCGATTATCGTGCGCATTACTTTCCATTCTAATGGTAATCTATGGTGGATAGAGCCCAGAATTAGTGTTCTTTCTAGTGGGCTGAACGGCCCTTCGTTCCCCAAATCTCTATCGATAATTGGGTTCGGTAATCTTGCTAAATCTACTCCATGAGGAGTTAATCTATGCCCCTCTGAATCTTTACAAGACCAACCAATTATTTCCATTGCTGATAACTTTGTAGATCCTCCTGGGGAGCCAATCATCCAATTAACGGTCCTAATTCTTGCATCATCATCAAGGTGACTAAATCCGGCTGCAAGTCGTTCGCCCCTTCCTCGCCCATATTTTTCATCTTCTGAAGCCAATATTGTGCCATTTAGTTGCAACATTTGATTCAATGCATTACGGAATTCTCCGTCAGGCAATGATTTCTTTATTGTGCTAGACATTGACCATAGCAATCTAAGTGCATGTTTCATTGGAAGGAGTCTTAGCAACCCTGTTGGTAACATTTCATCTTCTAATTTCCCAATATTTGGTCCTGTTACAGGTTCACCTCTGATTGATTCAAGCCTTAGGTACTCTCTATCTCCCATATTTTGTTCAGCAAGAATTTCACCTATTTTTGAACGACGATCCCATGCTCTTTCTGCTAATCCAGAGATATTTCTATTTCCAATTTCTGTGGTTTCTATGTCTCTCATTCTTCCTTGTTTTGATATGTTCAAATCTGCATGTTTGATTAACCAATCTTCTACGTTCATTCCTTCGTATTGTGCTGCTTGAATCCATTGTATGAGTCTACTATCTTCCACTGAAAGGGTGACGTCGACCATGTTGTTCCCACATTATCATTCATTATGAATCATTCTATAATATTGATATATATTCAATATAATGATTATAATGATACAATTACGAATTACTAAAAATTTTTTTTAATGATATATTGAAAAATAAGAAAAAAATATGATGATATTGATTAAAGAATGAATTACTGAACTTCATTCTACATCAAAGAAACAGACTTCTTGTGGCGGATCTCCGCTACTAATTTGTCCTTTGAATTCACGGGGCGAGCCATCTACTGAAACAAGGATGCTGAATTCAGTAACATCCTTTGAATCATGTTTTTCGAAGTGTTCAACAAATACTCGAAATCTTCCTTTTGGAGCATCTTTCTCCCAGAAAACATTCTCTACAGGTTCTTCAGAATTCCCACTCTCATTCATGTCGACGTCCAATCGTCCGCCACAATTTGAAATTTTGTTATCAAACGAAATCCGTTCTCCACTGGGACAAACAACTGATAAATCTAAATCATTTTTATTGAACCAAATCAAACTGACTTGTACCTCTCCAGTTTTCGCTCCTTCTCTTCCAAGACGTTCAGCGAAAACATCTTCCTGTTCAGCTTCAACTTCTTCTCCGATAACTTCTGCATCATCAAGTTCTGGAGCTGAGGGTAAATCATTGATTTCTTCCTCTTCTTCAACTGGAATTTCCTCGGCAATTTCTTCTTCAATCGGTTCTTCTTCCACTTCTTCGATTTTCTCAACTGTTGATTGAGGGGTGGTTCTAGTTGTTGTAGCACTCAGTTGCACTCCGCGGTCTAATTGTCTCCTAGGTCTTCTCAGATCTTTGTCGACAATAGGTGCAGGGAGTGAGGCCATAGATGGGAGTAAAGCTCTCCTGGCATCTCCTCTAATTATTCGATAGATACCTTGAGCAGAACCTAATGTTAAGGTGGCAATGACTGCTCCACTCACAGGGTCCATTACTGCTGCGAGGGAACTTGAAGTATGTCTTCGTTTCGTTTGTTTCTATCTTTTTGTGAGGATAATAATGTGCGGTTCCTTCATATTCCTCCGAGAACTGGTCAGGGGATAGCGGAGGCCATGCAATGACAATACGTCTTGGGAGAAAGGCAAGGAGGTTCCTTCGCCGAATCCAAAAGGCTCGTAGTCTGCAAGACCTCCAGTTCATTGCAAATGAAATCCAAACTGAAGTAGATGCTCGCTCAATTAATTTTGAAGAGGCCAATCAATTAGGAAATAGAATTCAAGAACGAGCCGATTTGATCGATGAAGAAGGTTTAGTTTATGCAATCAGTGATCGAGATACTTATCGCAGGACATTGGAAATTTACCTGAAAGACGGTTTACTTACCAGAACTGAGCAAATGCTTCTTTGGGATGAACGAAGAAAACTTGGGATTAGTGAAGAAGAACACACCCGTCTGCTTGAAAAGTTGGTCAATTTGTACAGGGGCCAAGGTCGAACAATCAGAATACAACGTCAATCTGGAGGTAGTTCTTGATGAAGATTTACCATTCCATTATTTTGGTGATTTTATTATTGGCATCATCTATGGGGCCATTGGCATTACACGATTTAGAGAACCCTCAATCGCTTACATCTGGACGTTCAGTAGACATTTCCGTTGATTCCGTAGAGATTGTTTCACCTTCTGCAGTCATTGGTGGAGTACATACTTTAGCAACAGGCACTCAGGAAGTTCGAATTCGTTTGGTTAATCTTGGAACTACCTCCGTAACGGGTACATTAGATCTTGATGTGGCAGTAAATGGGGGAACTCCATCCACTGTAGACACGGTTGCGATCAGTATCGGCGGGAGTTCTTATGCAACTTATCTCCTGGAATGGGTGCAAACTTCAGGAACAGCAGATGTTTCAGTTTCTGTTACAGTTGGTGCAGACTCTGATCTCTCCAACAATCAATACTCAATTCCAGATACTCTAACTATTGCGGACCAATCGTCTTATCTTTTTGTTTCAGATACTCTGCCGAATGATGGAGCGGTTATTGGTAGAGATATGTGGTATGGCAATTGGGTCTTTACTAACACTGGAAATATTCCATTCAATGCCGAAGGAGATTTGACTCTAACTCCTTCTGGAGGAGGTCCTACAATGGATGTAACCTCCAGTATTACCAATGCCCCCCCTGGTTCTCTTTCAGCAAATGCAGGAAATTCAGTAGTCAATTTATCATTTGATGGTTCAGCATTATCAGGCACTTATACCCTGAGTGGATTGTTTCAGATTTCCTTCCCGGATGGTTCAACAACCGATATCACAATCGTTTCTAGAAACATCGTTCTAACAGATTCTTATGCTACTCTCACACCCCCCTCAAATATTTCTGTTAATCCTGGTAGCGGCACAGGACTTCTCTTTATTGTACAAAATTTAGGTACATCAACTGAATCATATACGGTTGAATACAGTAATGTTTCTGGATGGGTAGACCCCTCATCCCTTCCATCTACAATTACCGATTTAGCCCCCAATACAGGTGCTCCAATTAATGTCCCAGTAGATGTTCCAATTACAGCAAACAGGTCCGATGTAGAGACTGTGACTGTTTACGTGAATAGCACTTCTTCGATTGTGAGCATAACTGAGAGAGCGTCAGTATTAGCGGGCGATCTTTTTGAATCTGATTTGCAGAGCAATGGTTCACTTGTTTACATCGATCCAGGGGCAACAGAGCAAATTTACTACACCCTAGTCAATACAGGAACTTCACCAGCTCATTTTGATTTGACCGCGGGGCTCCAAGAAGAACCAATTGGGTGGTCAGTAACCATTGAACCAGAACAAACAGACCTCCTGTCTCCCGGCAATACTAGAGCAGTTACCATCACCGTAACCGCTCCAGTATTGTCTTCCCCCCTAGATCCCGAAACTAAGGTTTCTGCAGGGAATAGATTACATCTCCGCGTAACTTCCACTCCTGTTGAAGGAAATTCTGCTCTTACTGCATCAAATATTACCGATATTGAGGTCAGACCTTCTGTTAGTGTTGCAATGAATCCTTTGGTTGATGAACTATTTTTCTCAGCCGAAGATTTGGAGTCAGGGAATCTATTCGGATTATTTGATGTTGAAGTAATGTTGTTGAGTAATTTTCCTTCAGGAACAACAGGTTCTGCTGTAGTTAACATTACATCAACTCCAACCACATTCAGTTCAATAGATGGGGCAATATATGGTACTCAAGAAACATCGAGATGGGATTCTACTCTCGCTCCGGGTTCTATTTCTCTAAACCTTGGAGAATCTAGAACTATTGTAGCATCAGTTTTGGGTCCAACCGAAGCCCTTCCTGCTGCGGGGGAACTGAATTTTACTCTTACAGCAACTACTTCTTTGAGTGGAATGGTTGGAATTACTTCGCCACAAACATCTTCCTCATTTGGAGTCATAATTGATACAGTAATTGATGGCGAACTGGAAGATAGCTCAATTACAGCAGGAGTTCCGGGTGATCAAATTAATGCTACAATGAATTTAGTCAATACTGGAAATGCTCTTTCTGATTATACTCTTTCTACTCCTGGTTTGCCAGGTTGGATTGTGGACCTTACACCTAATGCAGTAACTGCCTTAGCGCCTGAAGTAGGAACTTGGCCTTCAGGAATTGATTCAGTATTCCAAAGTGTTGTAGTTGCAGCAACTCCACCAACTGATGCTAGAGCAGATATCGTTCATGAAATTGAAATTTTGTTGTTTGATGGAGAAGGAAGATTTGTAGATAACGGAACTGCAAGTTTTGTTCTCGATGAAGTAATTGATGCTTCAATAGAACCAGATGAAATGTACATTGAAGTTCCTTCTGAAGGAACTCAAACGGCTAGTTTCCAAGTTAGAAATCTAGGTAATTCACTTCAGACTTATGATATTTCTACAGGCAATTTCGTAGGAGGTACTGATTTTACAGTTAGTGCACCTAGTAGTGTTTCGGTTGAGCCAGGTGCAAATATTACACTCACTGTTGATGTAACTGCATTAAGTGGAGCCAGAGCCGATTCATCATATTCGTTTGAATTAATTTTGGAACACTTGGGTATTGAAAAAGATCGTTCGACTGTTGAAGTAGGAATTGAGAAAATTCACGATCTCCGATTAACTCACGAAGCATCGTTTGAGGCAATTCCCGGTGAAACATTGACTATGTCTGTAACAGCAGAAAATCGAGGTAATCTCCTAGAAATTGGTAGTTTCAATCTTACCACCCCATCTGGTTGGATTCAATCATCTGATGGATTCAATATCTTGCCTGGCGAGACAATTAGCGGACTAACAGTAACATTGACAGTTCCTGCATTAGACTCCGAAGAAGTACCCATGGCTGGACAGGTATACGTCATACCAATTCTAGCTGTAAATACTACAGATAATCTAACGATTGGGTCTTCAAATGTTTCTGTAACAATCAAACCAGTATTCCAATTGGTTATGACTTCATCTCCATCACGAATTGCAAGTATCCCGGGGCAATCTAAAGATGCATCCTATCTGATGAAGAATGCAGGTAATGACGCAGTCATTCTTGATGTAACTTGTGAGTTAGATCCATCAAGTGTAGGAAGATGGTCGGCACCAGTTTGCCCATCCACTCTAGAATTATCACAAGGGCAGGAGAGATGGATAAATCTCTCATTGACTCCTATTGATGATCGTCATTGGGATAAGGAGTCAGGCACTCTTCTCTTCGAATTTATTCCACGTGGAGAAGTTGGTGGAAATGCTAGTTGGTCTACCCCTATAATCATCGAGCGCGTTGAAACAGATGATCCTGTAGTTCTGCGAGCATCAGATGGCCCTCAATACACCCTGAACGTAGATTGGATGCACGTGCCAGAATTAAGTCAAACTGGTACCTTATCACCTTCATCTTATTCACTCCGTTATGTATCTGCAGAAAGAACAGTCAATTCTTCACTTTATCCTGAATCAATCTGGAGTTTTGCAATTTCTGGGGGCCCTAATCCATTGGTTCCCGGAGATGTTCATTCACTTGGTTCTGCATCTCCTTATGCTCTAGATTCGTTTGATATCTTGGTAAATATGCCTGATTCGACATCTATTGCTCCAGGAGATGGATGGAACCTTACATTCAATCTTGAGAATTTGGATGAAGCGGGTAATCGCCCTGGTACAACTTTCGTGATTAAAATCCGACTGGATTCCTATAGCGATCCACGAATCGCAGCCGTGAGTTTTAGTTCAGGATCTCTGATAGAAGGAAGTACCACCGATTTGGTAGTTAATGTCACTAACTCTGGGACTGCTATTTTACCAATGTTTAGTTTAGTTACGCTTTCGTGTGGGGATTCGGTAACAATTACAGATAATTTACCAAGGGCCATCCCTGCGTTGGCAATCCAAGAATCAGTGGAAGTTAATTGGACAGTAACTGCCGATCCATTGCCTTGGTATATTACTCAAGGAGATTTGGAATGTACTGTTAGTTTGATAATGCCTGACTCTGTTTACGGAAACAACGAAGCAAATGATATGGTTGTAGAGGTGCTTACAGTCGAAGCGTGGAGTCCAGGGTTCTTGATTAGTTTAATTTCTGGAATTCTTGTTATTGTTCTCTCTTTGTTTTTGTTTAGGAGAGGTTTAGACGACGATGAGCGGGCACTACATGGTTCGACATACATCGTAATGCTTGGTTTAGCTTTACTCGCCAGGTCATCGATTATTCCAGAAATTGGTTTAATCTGCATTGGACTTGCAACACTTTGGATGTTGGTTGTTTCTTGGATTGGTGCAGGTGAGATTCAAGCGATTCATGATGACCGTAGAAAGTCATTGATTGGAGAAAGATCGGCTCTTGGCAATCATGCTGATGAGATAGAAACAACAAGGCGCGAGATTGGACTAATTCTACTTGGGGCTCCAATTTTCTTTGTTTTGATGATGACTATTGATCCTAGTTTGAAGGTTGAGTTAAGTGTTCTAAGTGTTAGTTCAAGCCTCGGATATATCCTAGTAGTTGGTATCATCTGTTTTGTTATTCTGAGGTATCTTGATCGCTTTTACGGCTTGCTACACAATGACTTGGCAGCTTTGGATATCAGAACTGCAAGGATACGTGGGATTCTACAAAGTAGAGCCCAAAATCGCGTAAATCCTTTTGCTGCACCACCACCGGTACCCGAAGCATTCAATCAGGAAATGCAGTCTGAACATAATGAAGGGGGTGAAGAGGAATGATGAGCGGAGATTCAATTGATGATTTGATGGGTTCAGGAGCGGATGCCTCTTCTAGATTCGTAGATCAGTTGACGATTCGTTCTGCACGTGTTCGTCACTTCCTCTGGAATCATAGGCCCTTCAAGGCGAGAGCTGATTTGAGAGAAGCAAATAGAGATGCAGAATTCCTCGAAAAACAGGTTATTCGCCTCCATCGTTCGTTATTGGCATTGGAACAGCATCTTGCAGGTCTCGATGATTTGAGTGAAGAAGAAATGAGGGCAAGAGGGATGGTAACCGATGGATTAATCGATTTGGGTAAGGGTGAATGGGAATCTGCTTTAGAATCATTTAGAACAGCCATTTCATCATTAAGTGCTTCTGGTGGAAGAGTTAACCCATTCGTTGCTGGTAGATTCTTTTTCACAGTAGAGGCTCGCTGGCCTGCAGAGTTGGAGCATGGCTTACTTATGATGACTATTGAGAATCTTGGCGAACATGATTTGCCAACAATGAGGATAGCAGCACCAGCGCCAACAGGATGGGTGGCCGAACCAAAAGCAGCTCAAATCCCGGTTATCCCGCCCAGGGGAGTTATTGAGATGGGGATCCACATCCACCCTACAGGCACAATTTCGGAAAATCTAGTGTTGTCTAAGCAAGTTTCAGTAGTGACTGGATATATGGTGGACATGGGCGACATAACCGTAATGTCGCGTGTTGAAAACAGAACATTACGAACAATAGAAGGCTTTGTTGTTGATGCTTGGTTGCCAAGAGGATATGCCGCAAAACGAGTTCCATTCATTCAGAATCTTTCCCCCGGAGAAGTTATTCATGTATCTACTGAAATAGATGCGAGATAATGGAAAAAATCGTTTTCGTGAGTTTGTTTTTTTTTGTCCACTTAGGACTACTATGATATACTTCAATGGAGTGCAAAGGGATGGTGAACACCATGAAGAACATGAAGACTACCTACAAGAACGACGATGGAGCATCGATTGGTATCGGTGCAATGATTGTATTTATTGCATTAATTTTAGTTGCTGCAGTAGCATCTACAATCATTATCAAGACCGCTGAAGAACTACAGCAGCGTGCTGAAGCAACTGGTGATGATACTCGAGATGAAATCTCGGGTAAGCTCCAGATTGTAATGGCTTACGTATCTGTAGATGATGGAGCAACGCCACCTGCTGCAGTTGATGAGATTACTCTAATTGTACAGATGGCTGCTGGTTCCGATTCTACTTTACTCACAGACATTTCTTGGCTTATCATTTGTAATGATGGTACTGCGAATGCTGATCTGAACACTGGTTCTCTAGAAGATGCTGGTGGTGCCGGTGGTGCTGCACGAATTTTCGCTGAAACTTTGGGCGGCACAGCATACACCTCCGGTGATTCAGTGTCTGCAGGTGAAACCTTTGCAGTAATTATCGACACCGATAATGACGCTCAGGACGCTGGCGGTCAAGCATCTGTCGATGGATGTCAGGCTGGTGTGGGTAGCACACAAGAGCTTCGAATGATCATTGCGGGTGGCGGTGAGACTTACTCACAGTTGACCTTTAACGACGTAGCTGCTGGCTCTCTAATTGTTTGATTACTGAATTGGTGTTTTTCTTGGGGCCTTCGGGCCCTAAGATTACATTGATTAAACAAGGTGATTGAATGGATAGCAAAGAAGGTCGAATGGCGGATAGGCTAGACGATGCATCACGTGTCACTGTTGATCAAATCGATATTCCTCCTGAATATCGTCCTACTGATCTTGAGGCTTGGCTGTTCACCCCCGGTGCAACACGTGTAGGATTCATGGGAGATATGGGGTCTAGACCTCCTTCTGGCGCTCCTCCATCTAGCTCGTCTTCTAGCGGCCCTCTTCCTGATGAATTACTTCGAATGCTCGCAGATCGTTTTGAACGCTTAGAGGCATCAATTGGGCATATGGAAACCAATTTGGCGTTAGGTCAAGTGTCTGGAGGCCCAGTAGCATCATCTGATGTAATGCATACTATAGGAGAAGACGGACAAGTCTCATCCATTTCCTTGGGTGAATCTGGACAGATGGGTGGAGACGGAGTTGACGCAATTCATTCTGGGCCGGACTTACTCGATTTGTATGAGGCTCAGTCTTTAGCACTCAATCCTTTTCTTCGATCAAAAGATTCAGTTCATTCTGGGCCTGGAGTTGATCCCGCAAAAATTGCCGCTCTAATTTTGGACAACCTTTCAGGAAGCGATGCTCAATCATTCATTCAAGCAGCGGCAGCAAGTGGTTTTCTTACATCTCAAGAAGCCAAGACACTTAGCGGCATTACATCATTAGCTGAACCGGGCCAGAGTAGTGGAAATGCAACTTTACCTAATCGCCCTCTATTGATTTTCGTTGCAATGGTGGATGCCTGGCGTTCCCAGTCATCATCATCTGACCGTCAATCTTCAATTCCTTCTGCGCCCATGGTCGATTTTGAACCGGGGGAGTGAGATGTGGGTGGTTCAGCCAGTGTTGGCGCCTTGATTGTAGGCACAGTTCTTCTCTCTATTTTTGCTAATGCAATGGTAATTACTCTAGAGAACAGGGAACGATTTGACGATATTGATGAAAGTGAATCTAAAGACGTAGAAGTTCGAATAATCAATGCAACGCTTTCTTCTACAACTCTTTTTGTAAATATCACTAATGATGGTTCAGATCCGGCCTTGTTTTCCGAGATTTGGATAATATTAGATGGCGGAGATCCCTTTCCCTTTTCAGATTATTATACTACCACCGAATATCTTTTTCCGGGTGAAACTGTTATGGGTTCTGATTCAATTACCGGAAGTCCAGTACGTGCATTTGTTTCATCATATGGACATAGTTCAGGAGCAACGATTCAGTAGGTGAGAAAATGGCAGATGGAGGGGCTTCGGACATGATTATGCTAGTTTCAAGTCTCATTGTTGCTGGAATTGTTTCTGCGGTGTTAATTCAAGCATGGGGGGGTATTTCATCAACTTTGAATGATGGTGCCAATCAAATTGAAGCGAATGAAAAAACAGAAGCTTCGCTAATCAGCGATCCAATGAATATTGATTGGAATCCCAGTACAAATCAGACAATGATAACAATTCAAAATACTGGAGATTATACATTGAATATTACAGATACAGTAATTCTTCTCAATGCTTCTTTGATGAATGTTTCACAGAGAGGGGTATCTCCTACTGTTTGGCTTCCAGGCTCCATTGTGAATTTCACTGTTCAAGGAAATATTTCCTTATCTACCAATGATGAGTATTATCTAAACATAGTCGTTTTATCAGATACTTTGAATCCTGCTCGAGGAGTGTATTCATTTACAGAGGTGGTCCGAATTGTCTGAAGATTCCTTTCCTTTTGGTCTAGAGCAAGATAGTTTGGCCAATAGCCTTGGTGCAGCGATTCCTAATCGCGCTCTAATGGTTGTAGAGGGAGAAATTGGAGGAGGAAAGAGCTTAATTGCTCAACGTCTAGCATTTGGTTTGGCAGAAAATGGAACTAAGGTTGCATTGGTGACCACTGAATTAACTACTCGAGGATGGCTTGAGCAAGTGGATAGTATTGGATATGGTATGTCGAATTATATCGATAAAGGTCAATTCTTATTGATGTCTAGATTTGGAGTACTTACGGAAGAAGTTGAAGTAGAAATTACAATTGATGATCTTCTTGCGAATGAAGGACTCAAAGCAGCAGATTTCGTGATTATTGATCGTGCATCTCAATTGATTCCCAAGGAAACAAATCCTTCGGCACTTCTTTCAGCGATTCGTAAATTCACTGCGGAGGGAAGAACCTTGATGTTGTGTATGGACACTGACGAAGTTGATCCCTCATTGATTAGAGAGATTAAAGGATCTGCAGAAGTAGTCTTGGGCCTATTATCGACTACCCAGGGTGGTCAACTAAATCGAACTCTGGCAGTAACTCGTTTCCTTAGAGCGGCTGGCCCTGTGCAAGCAAGAATCGGTTGGAGAGTTGAGCCTAGTATGGGATTCATCGTAGATATTACGGCGGTCAGTTGAGGTGTTCCCAATGGCAGATGAAGAAGAAGACCAATTTGAGATTCAGAAGGGCGATCTCGATGGACTTATGGCTAGACACACGCATGTTCGTAAGTGGGTTGAAGATTTTGAAGCTCAACACGGTTCACGCCCATACTTCTACGGTCCATTAGATCGAGGCGCAAAAGAGATTGAACCTAGAAATTTGATTTACAGTCTTAAACCACCTTTATTTGCTCACATCTACAAACCTCCTGATGACGATGAACAGGGTGCTGGAACCACTCTATGGTTTGGAATTGAACCAGTTTTGAATGAAGAAGAAGAAGTAATTCGTCAGGAAATTGTCGATCGATTATTGAGAGATGCACCAAGTGCTCCTTCTTTCACATCCGATTCTGAATTTGAGGGCATTCTCGAAGGCATGATAGAACGAATGACTACTACGAGTACCAGCATTATTCAGACAGAAAGTGTTCTCGGTCCTGCTATGGGATTTCTAGGATTTGGCGAATCTGCGATTGAGGTCACGGAAGAACAATTGGAGCG
>CETU01026798.1_pt1 | contig 12749 bp, 14 predicted proteins | sample 356531 | NCBI WGS metagenome assembly CETU01 (sample SAMEA2623488, study PRJEB7988) | marine metagenome | isolation source: saline water (ENVO:00002010), including
CCTGAGCCTGTTGAAGAGGTTGTAGAATCGACAGATGTATCCGATGATGTCATCAATGAAGTTGAAAGTAGAATAATGTCTGCTTCGCGAGAACTTGACAGTTTGGTTCAAGGAGTAATCCAACAAGATAGCAATTCCCTTGCAGCAACTGAGCTGGATATAATGGAAGCAAAGAAATATCTTTCATTACACAAATTAAAGCGAGCGAAAAGTAGTGTCAGAAAGGCTGAGAAGGCTCTTGTTACACTAGAAGAAGACGTGCTCTATTTGCGTAGAAGCATTGCAATGTTACACCGTTTGTTGAAAGAAAAGAAAATCGATAGAATCGAGGCAGAAAATATTCTAATCGGTCTAAGGAAGGCTACTTCCAATGCAGAAATTGGTGATGTTGGTCAAGCGGCTACTGAAATTGAATTCTTAGTTGACGATTTGATTGGCGGTAATACTTCAACACTCAACCCATTCTTTTTCCGCCATTTTTGGCTTGGAGTAGATACTCGTTGGCCTGCTGGAGGTGATTCTGGAGTATTGCTTGTTAGATTGATCAATGACGGGCCAATTGCCATGCCGGCAATGCGCTTGTCTCCACCAGTTCCAGAAGGTTGGAGTTCAATTCCTTCTTCAGTTGACCTGCCAATTATTGCTCCAGGCGGCAATCTGCCACTAAGATTTGATATCAAGTCTGAAGGCAGATATGGTGCTGACGAAATCCCATTGTCCCGAAAGTTGGCTGTTTCAACAGGCTATGAAATGCGCTCTGGTGAAATAATGGTTACAATTAGAGCACAGAATCGCTCTATGGAGCCGCTTTCAGATGTTATACTCTCGCCGTGGTTGCCTCCGGGTTATACTACGGCAAAAGTTCCGTTTGTGGAACGTTTATCCCCCGATGAGGTAGCGGTAATTAGAATGCCGCTGACCATCGACATGGGCACAGGAGGTAGTTCCTGAGCCCAAATCATATTCCACCCGTAAAGCGGGAGGACGAGAAAAAAACAAAAAGGTGAAAAAAATGAAAAGAAAAGAAATAACGAACGAAGAAAGCAATACCCTTGCTGCAATGGGTATCGGTGCGATGATTGTATTTATCGCATTGATTCTTGTTGCGGCAGTGGCATCAGCGGTCATTATACAGACCGCTGAAAAGTTGCAGCAGAATGCACAGACCACAGGTGACCAAACCCAACAACAGATGGCAAGTAAGATTACGCCGTTGAGTGTTGTTGTGCAAATAGAAGCAGGTGTTGCACCTAATGCTGCAGCCACTGAAGATGTACTTAGAGTGACATTTGAACTTGCTCCTGGCTCCGAAAATGTAGACCCAGCAAATGCAGTTTGGAACGTAGTCTGTGAATTAGGCGTTGATGCTGGTGATTTAACTGGTTTTGGAAGAGTAAGCACCCACACGCCAGAGCAAATTGCTGCTAACTTACTATACCCTGGTGAAATCTATGAGGTTTCAATAACACTCGGGGCAGCAACTCCTGGTTGCGATATGGAATTGAATACTGCTCATTACCTAATGTTCCAAGCCGGAAATGCAGGATTCACATATGAAGTAATGAACTATGGTGGTTCAAATTCAGTTGGGACGGTGATAATTTGAAGTCAAACAAAGAAACCCAAAACAATGACAACTGGGCTGCAATTGGTATTGGTGCAATGATTGTATTCATTTCGCTAATTTTGGTCGCAGCAGTTGCTTCTGCGGTTATAGTTCAAACTGCTGAAAAACTTCAGCAGAATGCTCAAAGAACCGGTGAAGATACTTCTGATGAACTGTCAGGTAAAATCACAATTCAATCAGGATATATCCAAAATGGTGGCGAGTATGTGCTTTATGTTAGACTAGGTGCAGGTAGCGATACAATTCAAACCGTAGATATATCATACCAATTGTATTGTAATGCCGGAGCAGGATATGAATTTTCCCCACTGGATAATACAATGGTTCAATTACAATCTGATGCAAATTTTGCAGGTGGCGAAGATGAACTATTAGTTGCGGATCCATACAAGATTATGATTACGCCTGTTGAATGTACAGCTGCAGCAGTTAGTGCTGCTGATGGTAGAGTCGCACTTTATCTGCATGTAGAAGACGGCGGAACCACATACGAAATGTTACAATTTAATGTCGACGATGATGGAACCCCAATTATCTGATGTTGCTTGCTGTTGAGAATTAATTTCTCGACGGCAAGGAGGTGTACTAATGGCTTGGCCATTTAGTAATAACACAGGTAATATTCGAGATGCAGATGCCGAACTAAGTGAAGAGCGACTCAAAATATTGTCAAACGTGGCAATTGAACAGGTCCCACTTCCTGAAGAGGGAGAACTTAGTGAAGAAGATGCATGGACGATTTCACCAGGTCCGACGAGGGCTAAGATGAACAGCATCGGTAGTGTACCGACAGTGGCACAAACACTGGCGCCATCACAACCCGCTCAAGTCAATGCTCAAGTCGACACATCTGGATTGGAGCGATTGATCAGCAGCCGTCTCGACATGGTCGAGGATGTACTAGGATTGGTCGAAAAACGCCTTGAAGAAAGCATGACATTTAGTCCTGAAGGACAAAAGGTTGATGCTGAAGGCAATCCAATCGTTCATGATGATTCTGAGGAAGCAGAAATCGGAGCAGGAGATACGATTATCACCGCAAGTGGTGAAGTTATTCCTGCTGCGGGAGTTAACCGCTTGATGGCAGAAGATGAGGCGCCATTGGTTGAGTTGTATGAAGCCCAAGCTTTAGCAGCCAACCCATTCCTTGTCGCACCTTCTTCAGGCCCAACAACTGAAGCAAACAAAGTTGGAGCACCGACTGTTGCTGCTCTATTACTTGACAATATGTCGGGTATGGCTGCAGTAAATTTTGTTCAGAAGGCGATTAATTCAGGCATGCTAAATCAAGATGAAGGCAATTCAGTATTGGCGATTGTTCAACTTGCAACGCCAGGCGAAGCCGAAGAGGCATTAGAAGACCATCTTCCGCATAGAGAATTGCTAACATTTTCAGCATTGGTAACATCTTGGAGACAAGTAAAGCAACTTAGAGGAGAAGAATGAAATGGGAGCATCGGTCGGTATTGGTGGCCTGATTGTTGGCACTTCGATGTTGGTAGTATTAGCGTTAGCCGTTAATGCTGTTGATCTTCGATTAGAGTCATCATTAGAAACCATTGAATCGGCCAATGAACTATCACCAACCTTCACTATAGATAATGCAGATATCGCTTTAGGAGCAGTTACTGCATTACAATTAGATGATCCAGGAACTGGATATGTAAATGGAACGTTAAGCGCCACAGGCGGCGGTGGTTCTGGATTTTCTGGAACTTTTACAGTCAACAACAGCGGAGCAATAATCTCATGGTCAATCACCAACCATGGAGATTACTCGTCCGACCCAACTATTGTTATTGACGGTCCGCAACCTGGTGGCGTAAACGGCTCATTTTCGGTTGTTGCAAGAACTACAGTTGTTGATGTAACCATCACTAATACTGGTTCTGTTATTGTCCCAGTGAACGAAGTATGGATGTTCCTTGATGGAGAAAATGCCCGAAATTTGGCAAAGTTAGCGCCTATAACAGACTCCGAGACTTTTTTTCCCGGCGATACAGTTGAAGTTATATGGCGCGGGCATGCAAATAATGTATTTGAAGTAGCAGCGCTTTCTTGTAATGGATTTAACACCGCAAGAGTACTTGTATGAGGTATTATTATGGCAGACGGAGGAGCATCTACATTCATTTTCTTGACAACCGCTCTATTAGTATCAGGTGCAGTTTCAGCAGTACTAATTAGTCAATATGGAGACATAACTTCAGCCATGGAGGCTGAACGTCGAGAAAACGAAGCGGATGCTAAAACTTCATTCGAATTTGCTGGCGATTTAGCTAATGTGGCGTATGATAATGATCCTATCAACCCAACTGAGACAATCACCTTTTACTTACAGAATACTGGGGAATATGTCATCGATGAAGGTTCATTATTTGTTCAATTAAATGGTTCTGTAATTGCAGATGCAAATGTTTCCACAACTGTTCTTCCTACTGGAGGCGCATGGGGTAATACAAATTTACTCGAGGTTGAAATATCAGGCGCATGGGGCTTTGCGGACAATACTGACATCAATCTTACAGTTTTGGTACAATCTGTTCTTGTTAGCGGATACCAAGGAGAAGATGTAGAATCTACGGTGGTGAGATTAAATGAATTATGATGATCCATTGAATTTCCCCCATAAGCCGGTTGAAGACGGTTTTGCCTTTGATGTAGAAACAGATTCACTCGCCGATACGATGGGACTTAGATTGCCTAATCGCTCACTATACGTCTTACAGGGTGTAGTCGGTGCAGGAAAATCACTAATATCTCAAAGATTAGTTCACGGAATGCTTGACAACGGCGTGAAAGTTTTAGTTGTAACAACAGAATTGACCACTCGAGGCTGGATAGAACAGATGGAATCGATTGGTTACGGCATTACAGATGCGTTGCGTGAAGGCCGTTTGATGGTTTTCTCGCGGTTCGGTACAGTTGCAGAAGCCAGAGCAGAAGTTGGTCTTGAAGAGGTATTGAACAGCGAAGCTGTTGGCGAGGCTGATGTTGTCATACTTGATTCAGCAAGTGCCTTGATGCCTGACAACCTTGACGATAAACAGCGTTTTGATTTAATGCAGAAATTGAGAAAAATTACCGCTGAAGGGCGTTCAGTAATGTTATGTGTTGACCCTGATGAAATGGATCACAAATTGTTGCATAATATGAGGGCTTCTTCAGAAGTAGTACTCGACCTTTCCACAGCATTAATCGGTGGCGATTTGAAAAGAAATATTGTTGTAACTAGATTCCTAAGAGCAGCAGGTCCAGTTCAAACAAGCGTTGGTTGGCGTGTTGAGCCAAGTATGGGCTTCATCGTAGATATTACTGCAGTTAGTTGAGAGGAGTTATCATGGCAGAAGAATCAAGATTTGCAAAGGGCGACCTTAATGGCGTCATGGCGGCCTATCCGCATGTTGCAGATTGGATTCGAGATTTCGAATCTCGTTATGGTTCACGCCCTATTTACTACGGTCCTTTGGATAGAGATGCCAAGAAGACGAGACCTTACAATTTGATTTACTTGGCTAAAGAGCCAATTTTTATTCACATTTATGAACCACCAGAAGATGATGAAGGTAATGGAGGTCAAATCCTATGGTTTGGTCTTGAACCGCAACTTTCTGAAGAAGAAGAAAATATGCGTCGAGAATTAGTTGAAACATTGTTACAAGAAGCACCAACTGCTCCGACTTTTACCACTGATGGCGAATTTGAAAATATTTTGACTCAAATGATAGAGCGCTATTCCGTTCTTGAAAGCGAAGTTGGTGTCACCCCAAGGCGACAAGGTCGTTTATGGGAAATGGTTGGTATGGATGACAAGCGTGTTGTAGTTGATACAGAACAAAGAGAGCGTCTAAAATATATTATTATTCGAGATTTAATTAAGAATGGACCACTAGAGCCACTACTTTCTGATGAGATGCTGGAAGATATTCACTCCGTAGGATTGAAGCATATCCATATGGATCACAAAGTATTCGGGATGGTGACCTCTAATATTAGATTTAGAGAACGTGAGATGTTATCTCGCTATCTAAGGGCCATGTCAGAACGTATTGGCCGTCCAGTTTCTGACAACAAACCAATTATTGACGGTGCGTTGCTTGACGGTTCACGTATCAATATCATATTCTCTGATGACGTATCTATGCTAGGTCCGTCATTCACAATCCGTAAATTCGCTGAAGAAACAATTTCAATTATCCAACTAATCAAATGGGGTACAATTTCCTCGCAAGTAGCTGCATATATCTGGATTTGTCTTGAGTACGGTATGTCTGTTTTGGTATCTGGTGAAACAGCATCAGGTAAAACGACAACACTTAACGCGATTCTACCATTTATTGACCACAATGTCAAAATCTATTCCGCTGAAGATACTCCTGAGGTAAAGGTCAGGCACAAGATTTGGCAGAGATTAGTCACACGTGATTCCAAGAATGAAGAATCAAGAGTTGAGATGTTCGATTTGCTGAAGGCTGCACTACGAAGTCGTCCAAGATACATCATCATCGGTGAAATTCGTGGAGTAGAGGGTGCGACAGCTTTCCAAGCGATGCAGACTGGTCACCCGGTTATCGCGACTTTCCACGCATCATCAATCGTTAAGATGATTCAGAGATTCACTGGTGACCCAATCAATGTTCCAATTCGTTTCTTTGACAACTTGAACTTCGCTATTTTCCAAGAAGTAGTTGAAGCACCTGGTGGCGGTATTGCTCGACGTGTAACCGGTATCGATGAGGTAATTGGTTACAATAAACACAGTGACGGTGTTCTAACTCGTGGTATGTTCGAGTGGGACCCTGTCAAAGACAAACACTATTTCCGCGGTATGTTCCAAAGCCACTTGTTAGAAAACAAGATTGCTGCTATGGCTGGATTTTCCAATAAGAGGGATATCTATGATGAAATGTTGAGAAGAGCTGCCTCTTTGGAAAGGATGGCTGAAAGAGATTTAACACATTATGATGATGTGTTTGACTTGCTTGGCATTTACTACAATAATGGATTCGAAGCCTTCGACCGAGCAGTTGACACTTGGACAGGGGTCAATCACGGTTAGGAGGTTTGAGTATGGAGAGAATGCCGATCTGGCAAGTAGCGGTTAGACGGCTTGAAATGCCGATTGCGCGTTTCTTATTCATCTTCGTAGGCGGTGCTACATTTGCTGGATTGTTGGCTGCGTTAGCTCTTATTTTCTTCACCGGTGGATTAGGTGAAGGAGCGTTATTCCAAGGCTTTGCTGGAATTTTAATGATCATTGTTTTTCCTTTGATTTGTGCCCTTGCTGCATTAGCATTTCCACTACTTGAAGTTCAACGCTCAGCCACTAGAATAGAGAAAGAAATGCATATGTTCATTACAAGAATGGGTATACTTTCTCTTGGAGAAGTAGGCGCAAAATCAATTTTTGATATTCTCAAGCAGATGTCAGATTATGGAGAATTGGCCTCTGAAGTAAAGCGTATTGAGACATTGGTAGACAAGTGGCATACATCTTTACCAGAGGCAGCCAGAATTGTTGCACATCAAAGTCCAAGCCCATTGTGGACCGATTTTCTCGACAGAATGGCGTTTTCAATTGAAGCGGGTCAGCCAATCGATGAGTTTATGCGTGCTGAACAAGAAACAGTTGCTGAGCAATATAACACTCTTTACGATACAAGATTAGAATCAGTTGATACGCTCAAGGAGATTTATGTCTCATTAGTTTCAGCAGGCTTATTCGCTTTGGTTATCGCTGGCATACATCTTGTTCTGTTTGAGGTTGGCTCACCCGATGCAGAACCGATTGAGATTTTTAGTAGAATTAGATTCTTGCTACTTGCGGGACTTGTTTTTGTTATTGTCCAAATTGGTGCAATGTTTGCTTTTAGAGCAACAATACCCGAAGACCTAACCTTTGCTAGAGATGATATGGATACGCCATTTAGAATCAATTTCCGGCGAGCTTTTTTGGTGGCAGGTGCATTTTCAATCTTACTTTCAGTAGTCATGTCGATAGCTGTAATGTCTGCTTGGGAGGTGCTAAGTGACCAATGGGATAAGTATGGATTACTGGTTTTTGCGATTCCTCTAACTCCACTACTATTTCCAGCATTTATGATAGGTCGAGAAGAAAAAATGGTTTTACGTAGAGATGAAACATATCCTGATTTTATTAGGGCTCTTGGAGGAACTGCTCAGGCTAGGTCTTCTGAACCATCTGCAACTATCAAGGCGCTGCGAGGTATTGATTTTGGTATGTTAGATAATTCAATTGACAGACTCGAAAAGCGGCTTTCGACAAGAATTGATTCGGATAGAGCTTGGGATTACTTCAACGCTGATACAAATTCAGCGGTTATTTCTCGCTACATGAGAATTTACATCGAGGGTTCACAGTCATCTGGTAGGCCAGCGGAAACCGCTGAGATGGTCAGCCGATCTGTTGGTAGTTTACTGTCTCTAAGGCGAAGACGCGCACTTTCTGCCAGTACTATGTGGGGTGTTGCAATCGGTTTGTTAGTCGCTAGTGTAACAAGCCTCAACGTAACAATTTCAATTGTTTTGCAACTTGGAGATGCGATTGCTGGCGTGGCAAGTGGACTTGCAGATACTGATGTTTCAGCCCTTTCTGACTTTGGTGGAGGTGTTGCATTGCCGGTTATGGAGGATGCTAGTTCGGTCGGAGAAAATATTAGGATGTTCAAAATTGTAGTATCGATTTTGGTTCTCATTCAGGTTGCAGCTGTCTCTTACATAGCCACAAGATTGCGTGGTGGTGGTATTACTAGTTCGTTAGGACAAATGATTTCCTTATTGTGGATTGCCGGTATTACTTCTTTACTTACGGCATTTATACTTGAAGCAGCATCTTCAATATTCTCGGTCTAATGAGATTGTCAAGTATTATAGATTGATTTTACAATCACCAATTATGCAACCGGCACCCGGACCCCCTGTACAAGCCCCCGCACCTCAACCTATGCAGCCAATGGCAGCATACCAACCACAACCAAAATTTCTTGATAAGTATGGCACTTACACCTTTAGTAAGTGGCTGATGATTGGCGCAGTATTGATTGTTATCGGAGCGATGTTTACTCAGGTGACAGATTTGGTTGGTGCGCCTAATCCTGCAGATTATGATGATGCAGGTAAGTATGCTGAAGATCAATTCTCACATGAGAAACTTGGCACAACACTTGGAGCGTTTGCAAATATGTTGCAATCAATAGGTTTGGGTCTAATTGGTTACGGCCTACTTAGAGAAGCCAGTGAAGGAGATGCTCACCACACAGCAGTTAGAGTGACAGCAGTAATCACTGGTGTATTGGTAATTGGAAATATTGCAGCAGCGAATATATTGCCAATTTGATTAACGTTTCATTTCTTCATTGATTCGTTTTTTAGTTGCAGCCCATGAACAGATAGGACACTGGGTTAAGTCGTGATTTCTTGCTGGACAGTATTCCCTGCCAAAGAAAATAATTTGCAGGTGTAATTTATTCCACAATTCTTTGGGAAAAATAGCTTTCAAATCCTTCTCGGTTTTCTCCACATTCTTGCCGTTAGATAATCCCCATCTTGCTGCAAGTCTGTGAATGTGAGTATCGACGGGGAATGCAGGTATCCCAAATGATTGTGCCATTACTACACTGGCAGTTTTATGACCAACACCAGGTAGATCTTCTAATGCTTCAAAAGATGCAGGAACTTCTCCATCATACTTTTCAATCAATATTTCAGATAGGCGGCGAATATTCTTTGCTTTGGTTGGTGCAAGTCCAACTTGTCGTATGTCTTCAAGAATCACTTCAACAGGCAACTTAGCCATCTCTTTGGCAGTTGGTGCTTTAGTAAATAGTGCTGGAGTGACTTCATTGACTTTCAAATCAGTAGTTTGAGCACTCATCAAAACAGCGACTAATAATTGAAAGGCATTTTCATGGTCGAGTGGAACTGGTGTTTCGGGGTATAATTCTTCGAGCATCACTGCGATACGTTCTGCCTTGTCTATACGTTTCATTCACTCGCCTCTTCGCTTGAGGATTTCAGGTGGTATTCGATAAGTGTAGTCGATTGATTCGCCTAAAAGAGTGATTGCTGTATTTGAAAAAATAACCTTACTTACCATAGAATCGATACCGTGAAGCGGCATTGATGCAGAAAACTGGCCATTAGAATAGATGGCAATTCCCGTTTCGACATCAGGTGCTCTAGAAGTGAATGATGCCATTTCTTCATTGTGAAGTACCGTTCCCAAACCATCGAAAATCTGAGTGAACTTTACTATTATCTTGTCCCATTGTTCAATAGCAAATTCTTCATCCATGACAATCCTCAACCTTCGTACTCGCCACCAGTAAGCCAACCAAAAGCCAAGCCCAAACCAACTGAAATCATTGGTATAACATTACAAATCAATGTTTCCAATGGCTCAGTATTAGGCTTGCCAGCAATGTACCAGATAATCAATGCAAGAAACATTCCCGGTAACACCATAGAAGCACCCATGATCATGGTTCGTAATGTTCGCATAATATCTCCACTTCCTCGTATTTGATGAATGTATGTTCACGAAAGGCGCGCAGCCATAGCATCTGCAGATAGTGAATTCAGAATATCATCCACTTCAAGCCAGCCTTTCCTTGCTGTCATTACACCGTATGCAAAATCACTCAAGCCACGTACTGAGTGAGCATCTGGATTAATTATGACAGGGACATTGTTAGTCTTTGCATATTTACAAAGCCGCCAATCTAAATCCAGTCGATACGGACTTGCATTCAATTCCACTGCTTTTAGCCGACCTGCTTCATTGTGTTCAGCCATATGATCGATTATGGCAAACATATCAACTTCGTAACCATCTCTGCCCTGTAAGATTCTTCCTGTTGGATGTCCAAGAACATTGGTAGCAGGATGGTCGATACAGCGAATTAATTCTTCAGTATTGGTGACTTCATCACGATTTTTCCATTTGGTCATAGCGTGAACTGATGCCACAACATAATCTAATTCAGCCAATACATTGTCAGGATGGTCCAACTTCCCACCTTCCAAAATATCAGATTCTACCCCATGGAATAATCTGAAATCGACTCCCTCATTTGCCCATGCAGCATTATACTGCTTGATTTTCTTACCTTGGTCAAGTAGGTCTTCAGCACTTGCTCCGTTAGCCACCTTCAGAGATGGCGAGTGGTCAGCAACACCTAACCATTTCCAGCCAATATTACGAGCCGCATCAGCCATTTCCTCCAATGTTGCATCACCATCGGATAGAGTAGTGTGGTTATGTAAAGCGCCCTTGACATCAGATGGGACAATCAATCTTGGCAATAAGTCATCATTTGCTGCTGCTATCTCACCAGTATCTTCTCTAAGTTCTGGCGGCACCCAATCAAGTTCTAAGTGCCGGTAAATTTCACCTTCATCAACAGCTGGCAAAGATAGATGGGCAGCAGCCATGCCTTTCAGTTCACCAGCCTCTGCCTCAGGTATAAGGCCAAATTCACTCAATCTCAAACCACGGTCTATCGCTCTTTGACGCATGACAATGTTGTGTTCTTTACTACCGGTGAAGTATGCTAAAGTAAATGGGAATACTTCAGGAGTAACCAATCTAACTTGAGCATCAATAGTTCCGCCGGATTCGAGTTGCTCGTAATCATCGCCTCCAATAGCATCCATGACATTCGGATCAATATGACCTATAGTGAAACCGCCATCGAAAATACTGGTATCAAGTATGAGACTTATTTTTGAATCTCCTGCACCTTTTACATCAGCTATTCCAGGTAATGCTAAGATTGCTTTACTAACTTGTTCTTTGTTTTCATCAAGCACTCCAACTACTACATCAAGGTCGCCAATAGTTTCTCTTCGACGACGAGCACTACCGGCTAACTGTGCTTTGATAACACCATCAATTGAGGCGATTTTTTGCTCGAATGCTTCACCATACATTAGCCCAACATCAAGGCGACGACGAGATCGAAATCTTGCTAATAGTTCGATACCGTCTAGCATTTTCTGTTGTGATTTAGCACCGAAACCCTTCAAACTTGCAATTGCATCATCTTCTGCTGCCTGTTTTAGTGTGGCGATAGAGTCAACACCCAATTCTTCGTTCATTATCTTGATTCGCTTTGGACCAAGGCCGGGAATGCCAAGCATTTCAATAAGTCCAGGAGGCGTATTATTGTGTAAATCGATCCAGTCATTTGGCCAACGTCCTTCGCCAACTGCTTGAGATATTGCCGAACCTAATCCTTTGCCTATACCTTTGATTTCGAATAACTGGCCAGTTGCGACAAGTTCTCCAAGGTCCTCTGTAATGCTACCAAGAGTTCTACTGGCATTTTGATAAGAACGGAGTCTAAACACATTAGCTCCTTGTAGTTCGAGTAATACTGCTACTTGATGTAGAGCTGCTGCAATTTGGTTGCGAGAAAAATATGGCGGACCGCTGGGTCTCGGCTTAGGTAATGAGAAATTTCCGCCTGCCATGTACTAAACAAAGCCAAGTTGTTCTCAAACCTTGTTATAAGTTATAGAGGTGTATTTTGACATAACCGTGCTTAAGAACATCAAACAACAGGGTGCTCCATGGCAGGTGTTGATCCAGTATTCATCGAGCACCTTGCCGAAGCATTGTGCGGTATATCAGCCGTCTTGTTTACCTTTATTGCAACCTTTTCTCGTTCGGAAAAAGCAGAGTATATGGCGCAAAATGTAATTGCTATATCTCTAATTTTGTGCGCTATTGTTCTGTGGTGGCTCTCCTTATCAGGTGGCTCTCTTTGGGGCTCAAATTATTTGCCAAAGCCGTTATCTTTAGTTTGTGTAATCATTGCATTTTCTGCCAGAATGAATATCAAAGGCACCAATATCTCATTTGGTGCTAATCCGCATTCGATTGGTAAAAAAGAACAGGAGTAGGTCAAATTATTTCGCCACGAGGTTCGTGGTCACCATCAGAGGTTAAGTTTTGATTCTCTTGTGATGATTCTTTTTCCATCTTCTTTTTTATGAAGTCACGCATGTATTCTGGTAACTCGCCGTTGACAAAGATAACATCATTGACCGCGTCAAGTTTCATCAGTGAATAGAAAATTTGCATTGCAGTCATCGGAGT
>CETU01022917.1_pt1 | contig 12739 bp, 11 predicted proteins | sample 356531 | NCBI WGS metagenome assembly CETU01 (sample SAMEA2623488, study PRJEB7988) | marine metagenome | isolation source: saline water (ENVO:00002010), including
TCGAGTCAGAAATTCTTGATGACAATGGTAAGCCAAAAAGAAAAACAATTTGGTTTTTAAAAGCTAGTAAAGTTTTTAATGCCGATTTAGTTGAAGGCTATCAACCAAAAAAAGTTGATACTGTTAAGAAAACACCTTTACAAATTTCTGAGTCTTTTAACTCTTTTGTCAAAAATACAAACGCTGATATTAGACATCTTGGTGGTCGTGCTTTTTACGATCAAACTTGCGACTATATTCAAGTGCCAAATGTAAGTGACTTCAATACAGCCGAAGATTATTATGGAACTGTTTTACATGAATTGGTTCATTGGACAGGACATAAAAATCGTTTGGAAAGAAATTTTAAATCTGACAAAGAGAGTTATGCTTTCGAAGAATTAGTAGCTGAGACAGGTTCTGCATTATTAATGAGTGTTTTAGGTCTATCACCAAGACCAAGAAAAGACCATGCTCAATATCTTAATGGTTGGATGAAAGCAATCAAGAATGAACCTAAAGCAATATTTAAAGCTTTCTCAAAAGCAACTCAAGCTCTAGACTTTATATTAAACCTACAAGAAAAAAAGGAGGTGGCTTAATGACTAAAATTAGATTAACAGAAACTTTCAAACAAAGACTTTGTTCAGATATTTTTATTCATATTAAAAATGGTCATAATACTTTTTACAAATTGAAAAAAGTATTGGCTAAGGAAAATCCAAAATTAGGTGCTAGAGAAATTCGTTCTGCACTTAGATACGGATGTAGCAGATGGACGCTTTTTAATTTTAAAGGTAATCAGTACAAGTTTTTTCTTGAAGGCAAAACTTATTCATATAAGATTGTGTAGAATGACAAAGTATAATTACAAAACACAACCTTACGAACATCAACGACAAGCTCTCATTCAGGGAGCTTGTCAAAATAACTATGCATACTTTATGGAGATGGGCACTGGTAAAACAAAAGTAAGTATTGATAATGTTGCATACTTACATCAACAAAATAAAATTGATGCTGTTTTAGTTGTTGCACCGAACTCAGTTTATAGAAATTGGATCAATGAAATTGAAACACATTGTCCTGTAAAAACTAATATTGGTGTTCACAAATTAAGTAAAAGTTTTGAAGTAAAAGATAATTGTTTAAATTTTTTCTTAATAAATGTTGAAGCGTTTTCGCATGATAGTGGCAGCAAAGCAGTTAAAGATTTTATTGCTTTTAACAAATCGAGAATGTGTGCCATTGTTGATGAAGCAACGACAATTAAGAACCGACAAGCCAAACGCACAAAAAGAATAATAGAACTATGCCGACAAATAATTTACAAAAGAATTTTAACAGGCTCTCCAATTACGAAATCTCCCTTAGATTTATTTAGCCAATGTGATTTTTTAAGTCCATCATTATTAGGCTATGATAATTATTATGTCTTTCGTGCTCGATATTCTGTCATGAAACAAATACAAACAAACGGCAGACATGTTCAAATACCTATATACTATCAAAATTTAGATGAGCTTGAAAACAAATTAAAAAAATTTTCATATAGGGTGAGAAAAAAAGACTGTTTAGATTTACCTGATAAAATTTACCAAAAAAGATATGTTGATCTTTCGACAGAACAAAAAAAGTTTTACAACGATTTAAAACAATATGCTCGAACAATTATAGAAGATAACAGTGTTAGCTATAACAATAAGCTCACTGAAATTATAAAACTGCAACAAGTTTGTAATGGTCACATTGTGACAAACTCAGGAGAAAAAAAAATAATAAAAGACTCTAAGTTAGATGAACTCATGAATATTCTTGAAGAGACCGATGGTAAAATAATTATTTGGGCAAGATTTGTTTACAACATTGAAAGTATAATAAAAAAGATAAAAGAGACCTATGGTTCTAATTCTGTTGTAGCTATCTACGGAAGTGTGTCAGTTGATCAAAGAACTGAAAATGTAAAAAAATTTCAAGAGGATGATAAGGTTAGATTTTTTGTAGGTAATCCTGTTACTGGTGGTTATGGTTTGAATTTAACAAAAGCAAATACAGTAATTTATTACAATAATACTTTTGACTTAGAAGTAAGAGTTCAATCCGAGGACAGAGCTCACAGACTTGGTCAAAAGAAAAGTGTGACTTATATAGATATTATTGCAAGAGGAACAATTGATGAGTTTGTTATTAAAGCTTTAAATAATAAATTAAGAATAAGTGCGGACACTTTAGGTGAAGAGGTTATGAAATTTCTTTAGTTCTTTCTCCGAAAGATTGTAGAGCATGAAAGTGCTCTACTTTCTCTAACCATTTTTTTTTTAATATTTCCAAACGATCTCCTGACAAAATAAATTTTTGAAACACTAAATCTACAGTGCAAACTAATACAACGCCTTGTTCTATTTTTCCATACATTAATTCGTGAGCCATGATGTATGCACAGAGTTGATAAAAATAATCTTCAATCCATTCTTCTCTTTTTGGTCTATTTGATTGTTTAAAATCAAGAATAGATGGCTTACCATCATACACACCAATCAAATCAGCACTGCCTGCCCATCTGTCTTTATAAGATAAAGTAACTTCTGTTCCCCATACCTGACTAAATTTGTCAAGATTAGAAACGATTGTATGAGCCATCATTCTCGGCAACACTCCGTCTTTTGATAAGTTTAAATAACCTATACCTTTTAAGTATTGCTCTAAGACATGATGCATTTCTGTCCCTCGTGTTGAAGCTTGTTTCGTGATCCGTGCAGCTTCTTCATAGCCTACTCTTTCACGCCATTTGTCTAATGACTCTCGTTTTTCTTTGCTTTGAGTTTTAGATAATATAGTTGTTACTGAGGGTACTTTCTTTTCGGCAACATTATAAACTCTACCTGAGTCGAGATCACTTCTTGTATAGTCTTCGTAATTATATTTGTTGACAATAGAAAAATCGGTAATGGAAAAAGATTTATCTTTTCTTATAAAACGCATAATATTTTCTATAATCTTCAGGTACAAATACAGACACGCCACCTGATCTAGTGTAGACTAAATGTCCTTTTTCATTCACTAAAAAAAATTTGTCATTTAAATATTCTGTCATTTTATTGTATTAAGATTCTTTGTCCTCAGCATATAAATTATTGAAGGTTGTCTCCCAATCCATATAGCTATCATGTTCCTCAGCACTATGTGTCCATTGACTCGGTATAAAATCAGGTGCACCTTTTCCTGTGACCCACATAGCTGGTGAAGTTACTCTTACTCGATTATTAGGTAATGCAACTATGCAGCCTTCCCAAGGACCATTTGTTAATCTTATAACGTGTGATTGTTTATGCTGAGCTGCATCATCAGCAATTTCTGATCCTGTGTAGTCCACTGTAAAATAATATTTACCTGTGTAAAATTCACCATCTATTTTACACAGCCACGGACTAGAGGACGTTCTGTCAAATTTTATAACTTCAAAATTTCTTGCTGAACAATCCCATGGTTGTGCCAAATGAGTCTGTATAGGGGGAGGGAAGGTATCAAGAGGCTCATCTGCCACAAGAGCAGTGATAGGCATTCTTGCCCACATTGCTCCACCATGAGGATTTTCAAGTCTATTCTCTTCATCTTCACAGCCAGTGAATATAACTTGAAAGCTTAAACATCTGTCAGGGATACTTGTGATTGCTGTTGCTAAACCATGGATATATTCTCCATGATATTTTCTGTGATTGTGTGTAAATTCTTTTCTGACCCAAACTTTAAAATAGGGTATGTTACTTATTAAATAAGCCATACCCTATAATAAATATTAAATCATACTAAGCAAGAAATTATTTTTTTTTGGTGGTATAACCTAGTTGGTTGGCTAGTTTTTTAAAATTGGCAATTGACATATTTGGCATACCTCTTTTTGGTTTGTTCATAGCTTTATACTCTTTCTCAGAAATTGTACCAGAACCCTTTTGTCTAAAACCTCCTCCAGATGCTCTCATCATTTTAGCTCCACCTTTAGCATAGCCTTTAGATTTCATCATTCGACCACCCATGGCTTTCATCATTTTAGCTCCACCTTTGGCGTAACCTTTTGACTTCATCATTTTACCGCCTCTGGCTTTCATCATTTTAGCTCCACCTTTGGCGTAACCTTTAGATTTCATTTTCTTTTTCATAGTATCTCCTTATAAGAATTAAATAGTTAACTGTCATCATTTTAATCAATTTTTACAAGGTAGTAAACCATTAGGACATCAAAAAGTTTTCGTGTACGACTCTTAAAATCAATCTTTTTTTGCCTAGTTTTTAAACAGACTTGTGTTCAACAGCAAAAGAGTCAATACTCCAATAACTGATATGGCGAGTGCCGAATAAGCACAAAACATTAAAAATTCTTCTCTTTCTTTTTTCTTTTTTGCAATCGCTGCTATTCTTTTTTTCTTAATATCTGTTCGTATTGCTACAAACTCACTCCATGCGTTAGGAGCACCATACAACATAAACATTTCTCTGAGTTGATTTTCCATGTCATGGACTTGTTTTAATTTGAAGTATGTATCAAGAGCTTCTTCATTTGAAGAAGTAAACCATTTTGATTTTTCTTTTTTATGCTCCTCCTCCACAATACTCATTTGTTTGACAAACTTAACTATTTGTCCAGATAAACTGTGAAGTTCTTTACCTATCGAAACACCTTGTTTAATTGCTCCAAAGGCAGCCGTTGCTATTGTTAATGGATCCATAATAGTTTTATATTATCCTATAATGATCGTAATTACTACTCTCTACGAAACCACCAAAGGCTTTTTGTTCTATTTTTTTAATTGGTTTTTCAGTTTTGACTTCTACTGAAACTGAACCATCATCAGTTAGATTTCTGTTTCTGAACCCTGAGTTGATTTCTTCGTTGAGTTCAAATCCATATTCATCTCGGAATTTTGCATCGACATCATCGATTCTTGGTTGTAGTTCTTCGATGATATCGTATACTTTCCTGTATAAATCGGACTGTCCTTCTTTGCGTAACCTTTGTAAATAACCTTGCCCATTTTTATCTTTCTTCCAATTGTTTTCTAAATAGCCATTTTGACTACTAAAATATTCTACTTTAACATCGGTTGATTTGTCAAGTTTTTTTGCAAAGTTTTCAGTAGCTTGATTTATTAACCCTTGAAACTCTTTGTTATCAAACTCATCATTAAAATTTATAATTCTTACACCTTCAGGAGTGCTGATTGGATTATACTCTTTGTTGCCTGTGATTTTTGATATTTCCTTTGCGTAATTATCTATTTCTTCAATTGAAAAAGGTCTACCAATATTTAATTCAATACCATTAGAGTCTTTTTTTGTAGCACTATAAAAAGGTCTGTGCCAACCAACTGATTCTTGTTTCATTAAAATACCTCTTGCAACTGCGTAAGCCTCAATTAAATCTTCTTGTGATTTTTCAATTTTATTTATTTTACCTGTTTTATATCCTTTGACTGCAACCATCTCAGTTTGTGTGCCTGGATTAACAATACCTTGATAGTAACCTGGTGCTTCAAAATCACCAGGTGACACCAAACCTAATTTTTGTGCAATTATATCTCTCCCATTATCATCAAGAAAAACTTTTGACAAATCTGTATGATAAGCTGCTTTTATATTGGGAGTAGATTGCTCTAGTCCTTTAAGGTGGTTTGTTGTGTTATGGGGTATTGATTCCCAAGATATTTGTCCTAAATTATTTTTTAAAGCGTCTGCGTAATCAAATCCAGCTTTTTGTAATTCTGCTTCTGTAGGTGTGTAGTCAAAAGATTCTTTAAACCAAAGTTTCATATGCTCAGGTTTATTTTTGTAAACTACTTCTTGTTTACCTTTTGCATCAGTTTTATATTCAATGAAACCTTTTTTTAAAGATTTTTTCATTGTTCTTTTTTTTACTAAAGGGTTTTCCTGTCTCGCTTTTGCATTAACCCACACTGCAGCCTGAGTTTGATGAGGTTTCCACCCTAATTCATCAGAAATTTTTTGAATTTCATTTGTTATAAATTTATATTGTTGAGGTGCAGGTCCTCCATCTTTGTCAAAACCAAAAGCTCTTACCATCCAAATATCTCCTGTAACAGGTCCTGCTCTTTCAGGGTCAATGTGAATCATTAGATTATTATAAAAATCATCTGTTTTTCTACCTTCCCATTTTTTTCCATCAAATAAATCTTGCAGTTTTTTTGACATCGCTTGTGGAAATCTACCAGTTTTAATAGGCTGTCCTGCTTTATGTTGTGCGTAAGCTTGTAAAGCGTAATCAAAATTTGTTTTTACAGGTGTTTGAGGTGATGTTATTGCAATTGCCTGAACAATTTTATCTGCTTCAGCTACATCTCCTCCCACTGCATCAAGAATTTCTTTACCACTACTCTCATACCAATAACGACCTTTTGCTCCCTCAATTGCTAAACCTTTTATCTTTCTTCTTAAAGATGCAAGTTTTTGTGGTGAGTTAACACCTTGAGGTGCTCCAATATATTGACCTGTTGTTCCTATCCTTGTTCTCTCTTTTACTTTTCTTGCACCTTGTTCCGTGGGCAGTGAAGCTATGCCTTTTTCTTTTTCATATCTAGCTTGTTCTTTAGCTTGCATTTTCTTACCTGCAAAATTAAATTCATCATACAACTTTTGGTGTTGTACTAAGTCTGCCTCAGTTAAGGGGTTTTCATCAATTAGTTTTTGAGGATTTAACGGACCATCAGCTCTATATCCTGTTGTTAAGTATTTTATATCAACGGCTATTGTTGGTCTGCCACTATCAATTGCTTCTTGAATACGATGATTACCCTCTAACACAAAAGGCTCACCTTTATGATTTACAACAATTTGTGGATTGGTATATGGTTTGTATCCTTCTTTAGCGATACTATCTTTTAAATTTTTTAATTTTTTAGAATCTTTACCTGTTGGTGTTTTAAGCCTTTTTTCTTCTCCTTGATATCCTTTTATTCCTCTTAACTCTTGTGGTTTTAAGACTACATTTGTTGTAAACATAGTAATACCATCAAATGATCCAACATTAAATTTATTAGCACTTACACTTTTTTTTGGAAACCCTTTTGCATCAGTTAAAGATTTATGCTTTGCTCTTTCCTCTTGCATAATTTTATCTGCTTCTGTTTCTTCTAATTTATAATCAGAATATCTAACATCGTTCATTTCCCTGCCTCTAACAACATAATCGCCTTTCATATCACTTAAACCAACTGTGGCTGATAGTCCTCTTTGTTTTTGTTTGTTTATTTTATCTCCAATTTCTTGTAAATTTATTTCTTTAGGCATAAATTTTTGAACAAATTTTTTTCCAACACCTGAAACTGTTTTCGCACCCACTGCAACAGGTAATGCTAATGGTGCAAATGGAGCAGCAGCGAAAGCGACATCACCCGCTCCACCTAAACCTTGCAAAGCACCAAATATACCTTGAATCGCTGCTTGTTTGTAATTACCTTCTTGATAAGAGCGTTTTGCTTGTTGTAGATTAACCAACATACTCGGTTCATAACCACCTTCGACATCAGGAAATACACCTATAACATCACCAACTCCTGTGCCAGGTAATGCTCCTAATGTTAGCTGAGTTGCAAATTTTCCAATACCACCTGTTCCGCCTTCACCGCCTTTAAGACCTGCTCTTCGTTCTCGTCTTTTTTGAATAGGTGTTTTATTGTTGAGAAGTTCTTCTTTGCTCTGTTGTCTAAGCTGTTGTTCTTTTGTAGAACCACCCATAAATGACGCAATACCTTGAACCATAATTAACCACCATAGAGAACACTAGCGACTAGAGTTGCTATAATTGTTAGCAAACCTCCTAATAACCAAAACATAAGTCTGTCTATCTTACCATCGATTTTATCAATATCCTGATGCATGTGATGCAGATGATTGTCTTTAATATTGGTGACTTCTTTCTTAACTCCCTCTACATGTCCGTACAAAGAAATAATATGTTCTTTCGTTGTTTTAGGATTAGCTTTAGACATTAGGTTTTCCTTGAGCTATAAGTTGTCCCATGGAGTCTTGAGGAAACAGTGCTCCAAATTGTTGTGCCTGTTGTAAGTTTGCAAGACCACCCTGCGGAGGCATAGGTGCTTGAGCCGTGGGCATTGGTGCAGGAGGCATAGGAGTCATTCCCATGTCTTTTGCTCCTTGAGCCATGGCTTGTTGTGCATTCTCACTTTGTAACAGTATGTTAACATCAGGAGTAGTTGGTGCATCAGCTATGGGCATAGGTTGGCTTTGTCGTTTTTTTAGATTATCAACACTTGCAGAGGCTATAGATGGTCTTAGATCAGTATCAATAGAAAGCTCTTCTAGTCGCTCACCACCTATTTTTTCTTCTTTTATTTTTTCTCTTAAAAAAGTCGCTGTGCTGTTACTTATCCAAGGATTTACTTCAATGTTTAGTAAAAAACCATTCACGGCATCCATTGCTTCTTTTTTATAGAGTTCCTCTTGACCTTCTTTAAATGCACTTTCAAGTAAAGGAGTTGCCCTTCCGATTTTACCAACTACTGATAGTGCTGGTTTGGTTAGATTCATAAGTAAGCCACCCTCTGTTAAATCTGCTAACATAGTTGTTAACATATAACTTGTTCCAGAAGGATTTATTTTTTGTTCAGCTGCAATTGTTGGTATTACTTTATCTCTAAATACTTTTATTGCTTCTAATTCATCTTTAGTAAAAAGTCTTTCAACTAATTCTTTGCCCTCATTAAAAACAGCATTGTAATTTTTAACTATACTTGTTCTATTTACTACATTATTCTTTAATGGGTCTTTTCCCATAAAAGCTTTTGCTAAAATACCATCTTTTAGTCCATTCATAATCTGATCTCTAGCATTCGCAGGTAATACTGCTTCAAGTTTATTTAAAACTTGAACCATTTCAGATGGATTATTTAGTTTATTATGACCAAACAACACATTTGCAACTTGTTGTGGACTTAAATTTTCTGTTGTAATTTTTTGTAATATGCTATTAACTTTTCTTTTAGCTAAATCTTTAGTCTTGGCTTGACCTGTCAAACCAATGTAATCTTTATAAAGTGAAGTGGCTTTTTGTAAATCGTTTATTACTTGTGTATCACCTATTAAAAAAGCATTATCTAAGTTATTAAACACCTCTTCATCCACAGCAGATTTTATTTTACCTATGTCAACCGCTTCACCCTTTTCAGCATTTCTTAAAAGTTTATTTATACTCTTTTGGATGTTATGAATTTCTTGTAAATTTTTTGCTTTTGGTAAGTCATTTTTAATTACATTTATTGCAGTGTTTAATTTAGGCATCTGTTTTAAAACTTCAGGTGTCAAAGAAGAAATTTCAGCCGAATCAATTATTTTAGTAACTACATCATCTACACTTTGTTCATTTACCAATACCGATGGTTGACCTGTAGCATCTTTTGAATTAGTAACCTTTTTGTATAAGTTACTAGCTTGTTTTTTTAAAGATTTTGCTTCCGTCTGAGCAACCTCTGAGATACCTTTTGCTACATCAAGTTCAGGTGTGGGTGATTGTAAAATTCCTTTTCCTGTACCAAATTTCTCCGCTAAACCATCAGCAACATCTCTAATTATATTTAATTGTTTTTCATCAAAATTTTCAATGACTTCATTTGCTTTTTTACCTGCAACACTAGAGAAACGATAAAGTTCTTCTCGTCCTTTTTGTATGATGTCATCATCTCTTTGCCCTTTTGTTAAAGGTATCTCTTCTTTTGCAACTCTTTCACCGACAACATCTGCTTCTTTTAATATTGTCCTACCTTGTACTTTTTCAATACCTGGACGATATCTTGGAAAAACAAACTTTGCTGCATCTAAACCTTTTTGTGTTCCTGCTTTGATTCCTCTACCTAATAAAGAAAAAGTGGGTGGTAAAAGAACATCTACGGCTGTAGATATAGCACCAACTTTTCCAGCTTGCTCTAAAGATTCTCCTAATGTTTTATCTTGGGCTGCTTGTGTTTCAGGAGCAAGCATAGTATCAATGCCCTCAGCAGCAATTTCAGTTGCACCATACAAACCTAAACCAACAGGTATTTTTGAAAGTGTTTTTAAAGCACCTACCGCCTTAGTAGCAGGCATAAATTTTGTTAACTCAGAAACAAAATTACCAAAGTCTGTTACTGATAAACCTTTTTTATTCACATAATAGGGTTGATCTTCATACACAACGATAGGGTTGTTAAATTTATCAACAAACACACCACCATATTTTTCATTACCTTTGTTTAACCTATCTATGACTTCAGCTTTTCCAAAATCACTTCTTGTAAAAAAAACTTGCAAATTTCCAGGCAAATCTTTCATTCTCTCAAGAAATGTTTGATTTGTGTCAATGTCAGTTATTTCAGGGTAATCAGGAAATTCTATTCCTGATTCAATTATTCTTGGGTCTTTTTTTTTACTTTTTAAATCTAACATTTTTAATCCTCAAATAAAAATCCACCTTGACCATCAGTTACAACAAATGTGCCTAATGGGTCATTATTACTACTAAGTACAGGTTTACCATTTTTATCTTTATTTAAAATTACTGTACCTCTTGGCAAGCTTGCAAACCAACTTTGTAATGCACTTGCATCTTCAGGATCGCCCTCATACTTTGCAAAAAGACCTTTATCTCTTTTATCTACTTCTTTTTTTATATCTTCTTGTGTAATATTTTCATTTTTCGCTATGAGGTCTAGTCTTAAGATGCTATTATTAATTGCATTCTCTTTCATTGTTTTTAGCATATATAAATTTACATAGTTAGCCATACTAGTATTTTTTATGTTAAGAGCGGCATTTCTATAAGAATCAAATTCCATATCTGATGTTGCACCAGCACCTGCTTTTCTCATTAATGGAGCTATAGCATCTGAAGATTGTTTTAACAATTCCAAATTAGTTACATCTTTTCTCATATCTTTGGATACACCAAGTATATCTAAGAAAGTCCTTCTAAAAGGCAATAAAGCGGCATTGACAACACCTGTATCTGTGTCTGGTAATATTTGTAAAATTGTATTTATGCGAGGACCTAATTCATCATAAGAAGTTTGTGCCTCTTGTAAAAAATCTGAAAGTTTTTGTACATATTTATTTCTTGCAACAGTACTAGGATTTTTCATTTCTTTTACAGGGTCTAATATAATTCTAGATAGAGCTGATCCTGCTCTGTCTGCTTCTGTACCTGCAAGTCTCTGAGCCACACCTCCCTCATAAACAATCTGCCCTGCTTTTTCTGGATTAACTATTTGTTCTGCAATTCTTTCAAAACCAAGTGTTTGTTCATCAGCACCATTTTCTTTTAAAAAAGTTTTAGCTGATTCTAAATCAGGTTGGTATCTTACAAGGCTTAGGTTTGTATCTTTTTTCCCAACAGGTTGCTTTGATGCAAAACTTGGAATAATATTTATTAATTGATTGCCCTCATATCTTTCTTTTAAAACTACTGCCCTATTATTTTTCATTACAGGTGAACCTACTAGTCCTGCATCAGTAGTAGAAACTAAACTCTGAATTTTTGGATTATTAGGAAAAGTTGCTTCAGCCTCATCAGGTGTCATATATATTGCTGATCTAGATAGTTCTTTTATACCTGCTTTTGATGGTTTAGGAACAATACTTAAAGCAGTTGGATCAACTTGTGAAATTAAATTTATTTCTTTATCAGTTAGCATAGCAACATCATCTAAAGAATACAATTTATTATTTAAATTAAAAGGTTTTGTAAACTTTACCTGTTTTCGAGTAGGCACTTTTGTTTCTAAGCCTTTCGCTTCAAGCTGTTTAATAGCCATAATCTGTTGAGGAACTCTTGCTAAACCTCTGCCTGCTGCTTGTAAAAAACTTTGAAAATTACTCGCTCCCATCGGTGTTCGTGCATTTAATAATTCAGCAGCCATTGGCAATAAAAACATAGACAACTTTTCTTGGTTTGTTAAAACAGGTTGTGTTTGCGTACTAACAGTTGTTGTTACACTTGGTGGTTGAGAGACTGGCTCAACTTTTTCAATATCTTCTTTAGTTAATTCGTTTGCCGCTTTCACCTCTGGTGGAGTATCCACCTTTATTGTTTCTTCCTCTAAGGTAGGTGCTCCTTGATTAGATGTTTTAGCAAAAATTTGTCTGTTTAAAACAGGATCGTCTGAATTTAAATTATTTATACCACCTTCTGTTCTAGCCATTATTGTGTTCCTTTTCCACCCATATTACCTAACAGATTATAAGCTGCATACGCACCAATACCTGCTCCGACAGCTTGAGCAAACGGATTAGCACCTGGTGAAGTCGTTTGTGTTACCTGACTTGCTGCCGTTGGTAGTTGAGTCATTATACCTTTTTGAAACTCTATTCTTTGATAAGGTTCGTAAGCTCTTGCCAGTTCAGTCGCTCTTTGTGCTTCTAATGCTTTTTGTGCAATATCTCTCTGAATCTGACCTGCCTGTAGAGCTTGTTGAACATCAGCCTGTTGCATTTGCTGTTCTCTTTGAGCCTGAGCAGCTAACTGTGAACCCACATTTAAAGCTGTTTGTGTTTGAAATTGTTGTTGTTGCTGAGCTGCCTGTAGAGCTGTACCAAATCCTGCAGCTTGTGCTTGACCAATTTGTGCTAAACGAGCTCGTTCCTGTTCGCCTCTTTCTACTCCTTCTCTACCACCGCCAAACGCACCTGCACCTACAGCTTGTGCTGATAATTCGTTTCTTCTCATATCGGCTTGTCTATTTATTTCATCAATTACAAATCG
>CETU01013689.1_pt1 | contig 12613 bp, 10 predicted proteins | sample 356531 | NCBI WGS metagenome assembly CETU01 (sample SAMEA2623488, study PRJEB7988) | marine metagenome | isolation source: saline water (ENVO:00002010), including
GGTGTTATGCAACAAGTTGCTGGAGATGCCAGAACTAGGTTTGATAATTCATTGACGAATGTTCAATATCCCGATCGCAGTCCTTTCCTAGAGGATTTGGCTAAAAAAATCGGAAGTAACTCAAAATTACCATCAATTGATGAAATTGAAAGACTTTGGTATGAACTTCAAAGAGAAATGACTGAGTCAGGAAAAGTTGTCAAATTTACGACAGATGTAATTGACACCAATGGCAGTAAACAGTCAACAGAAGTTGTAAGAGTAGGTTCGTTTAATATTGTAGCCGATGGAAAATACCTAACGTATTCTCCTGAGACTGGAAATGTTACAGAAATTCCGAGACAGCCTGAAGGCAGAAGATACACCAGTAGCACTTCAAATGTCTTTGATGCTGGAGATGAAAAAGTTTCATTTGGTATAGATCCAACACTCGGTGGTGTATTGGCTTCATTGGTTGCGAGACCTAACCTAATGGAAAGAGTTCAACAGGGTGGTATTGTCGGTTATCTCGTGCTTCTGCTTGGAGCATTTGGTGTGGGTATCGCCATACAAAGGTTATATATCCTTATCGATGTTGATAAAAAAGTTACAGCTCAACTCAATAGTGATGTTATCAGTACAGACAATGCACTCGGAAGAGTTCTAAGTGTTTATGAAGAAAACAAGAGCGTCGATACAGATACCCTCGAATTGAAAATGGCTGAAGCAGTATTCAAAGAAACGCCTGAGCTCAATAAAGGTTTGCTTATCATTAAGGTAATTTCTGTTGTAGCCCCATTGATGGGACTTCTTGGAACGGTGACTGGAATGATCAATACCTTCCAAGCTATTACACTCTATGGTACGGGCGACCCTAAGCTGATGGCTGGTGGTATTTCGCAAGCATTGGTTACAACAGTGTTGGGTCTAACGGTTGCTATACCAACTACTCTTTTGCATACAATTGTTAGCGGAAGAAGTAGAAGGGTGAGTCAGATTATTCAGGAGCAGGGTGCTGGAATCATTGCAAGTCATTCTGAAAAATCCTCATAATTGACTAAGCAATAGGATCATTAAAGATGGGTGATGTAATTATAGCAGTCAGAGACTTCCTAGAGATGGGAGGCCAAGTCCTGAATATAATTGCTCTTGTAATATTCCTGATGTGGATGTTAATTCTTGAGAGAATATCATTTTTTCAATCTGGATTAATTTCACAGAAAAGCTCTATACAGAGCAATTGGAACAACCGCTCAGATAAGAAATCTTGGAATTCAGAGGCCATTAGAGAGCAAATGATTTCTGAATTTTCCATGTCTGCAAATCAGTATCTATCCATCATCAAGACCCTTGTGGCTCTTTGTCCATTACTGGGATTGATGGGAACAGTTACTGGGATGATTCAGGTATTCGATGTAATGGCCATCTCAGGCTCTGGGAACGCAAGATCTATGGCCTCTGGCGTCTCTAAAGCAACAATCCCTACCATGGCTGGTATGGTTGGCGCTCTATCAGGGGTATTTTTTGTGACATTATTAAATCAAAAAGTAACATCTGAAGTCGACGATTTGGAAGACAATCTAACGGCAGACGAATAAATATTTAAGGTAAGAAAAATATGAGAAAGAATCTATTTCAAGCACAACCAGAAGAAGAAGCTGAAATAAACCTCACGCCAATGCTTGATGTTGTTTTCATCATGCTGATCTTCTTTATTGTAACGGCTTCATTTGTAAAGGAATCAGGCCTTGATGTGAATCGGCCTGACGCACCAACTGCAGTCAAAAAAGAAAATGCCAATATTCTGGTTGCGATTGGAGCAAACAATGAAATATGGATCAATAGAAGAAGAATAGATCCTAGAGCAGTTAGAGCTAATATTGAGAGAATGCATGCAGAGAACCCAGAAGGTGCTGTTATCATTCAAGCTGATAAAAAAGCTTTTACTGAAACGCTTGTAACTGTAATGGATTCTGCTAGACAAGCAGGTGTCTATAACGTATCGATTGCAGCAAACGAAGGCGAATAATCTGACTAATTTAGTATGTCTGAACTAATACAACAAATTAGAGATACAATTGGGATAGATGATCCCATAAAAAGAATAGCAGCAGCTGGATTCCTTTCCGTTTTCACAACATTTGGAATACTCTGGGTAATGCAAATACTTATTGCAACCGGTGAAGGGGCAATAACTTCAAAGTACGAAGGAAGATTTGTAGATTTTGTTCGAATCAAAAAAGATGAATCACTCGATACAAAAAATGCCAAACCTAAGAAGCCACCAGAGCCAGAAGAACCGCCTCCTGAGCCTGAACAGCAAATGGATGATATTGACACAAGCATGGAAACTGTAAGTATTGGCGCTGTTAATGCAAACGTCGATGTTGCGGCAGGCATCGGTGGATTTAATGCCGGTGAAGGAGAATATCTTCCTATCGTTAAAGTTGCTCCGATTTATCCAAATAGAGCACTCTCAAGAGGCATAGAAGGTTACTGTATCATTGAGTTTGTAGTCACAAGAAATGGGACAACAGCAAATGGAAAAGTCATCGAATGCACCAGCAGCCTTTTTGCTAATGCTTCACTGAAAGCTGGGGCTAAATTTAAATATAAGCCCCGAGTAATCAATGGAACACCAATTGATGTGCCTGGTGTTCAACATAAGATCACTTTTGAATTGGAGAAATAAATGAAGAAGTTCTCGTTGTTTTTTATTCTGTCCTTTGCTTTGGTATTGCTGCCAACTTTTTCATATATGCCACTGAGCGAAGCAGTATCTCAGGAAGGGCAAGAAAGAAAAACAAAAAAAGTTGGAGCCATGACTGAAAAAGTAGCAAAAAAACTTTCTGCTGCACAGGAGTTGATTGAAGAGGAAAAAATTGAAGAAGGCCTTAGGGAACTGAATGACATTATGAGTTTTAAAAAACTCACTGATTATGAAAGAGCTCAAGTTAACTATTTTTATGGTTATGTCGAATATCTGAAAGAAAACTATCAAGGAGCAATAAGTTACTATCGTAAAGTACTTCAAGATGAGAAAGTGCCTGAAGGCTTGGTTTCATCAGCCAGAACTACAATCGCTCAGCTTTACTTTCAATTGGAAGACTATCCAAGAACAGTTTCAGCAGTGAATGAGATTCTAAAAAATCAAACAACGCCTAGACCCGATTTATACATCCTAAAAGGCACAGCCCAATATCAAATGAAGGAATTCACAAAAACGATTGAGTCTGTAGAACAAGCTATTTCATTGGCTGAAACAAGAAATATCGACCGTGTTACTCAACTCCAAAAGAATGTTACTTCAGCTGCGAGCAAGTATAGAGTGAGATACGATCGAAAAAATATCGATTACATCTCTCTAGCCAATGAAGTCAAAAAGGTCATGAAGATTCAGTTGGATGGAACAAGAAAAGGTAATGATAGATACGTCCAACTTGAAGAAGAGATCAAGGGACTCGAAGCAGATGCTAAAAACCTAGCTATTGGACCAACAAAAGAACAATGGTGGTTACTGCTCAGAGCAAGTTATTACGAATTAGAGCAAATGGATCAAGTGAAAAGAATTTTAGAAAGGCTCGTTGTAGAGTGGTCAAAGAAAGAATACTGGGTCCAACTCTCTGCAATGTACTCGCAAGATAAACAGGAAACAGAACAAATAGCTGCTTATCAAACTGCCTATCATGAGGGATACCTTGAGAAGAGCTCAGAATTTGTGATGATGGCGCAACTTTATTTGTCACAAGAAGCACCGTACGAAGCTGCTAAACTCCTTCAAAAAGCAGTCGATGATGGAAAGGTAGAAACAGACGATGAAAAAAATTGGATGGTTTTGGCTCAAGCTTGGTTTTTGTCAAAATATGACGAGAAAGCCATAGTTGCCCTAAGAGAAGCGGCAAAATTAACTGACGATGGCGAGCTTGATATGAGACTTGCAAGATCTTTGTCAAATATTGGAGACTACTCTGGTTGTATTGATTCTTCAAAAATAGGTATCACCAAAGGTTCGCTTAAGCGTTTGGATGAATCATACATTACAAAAGGCATGTGTGAGTTTGAAGCTGCCGAATACGAAGATGCGAAAGATTCGTTCGCTAAAGCTAAAGTGGACGCAGAAAGAAGAAATGATATTGCACTCCAAGCGTGTGCTGATGACAATGATTTTACTCTTGATGAGCTACTGGTAAAGATGGAAACACAAAAAGCCTTCATGGAAATGGGTAAAGAAATCGAGGAAAAAGTTATTAAGTGTCAACTCCCGTCTTCTCTTAAAACAGTTCAAAACTGGACAACATTCTTAGAAAAAGAGGTAGAGCGGGTTACATTGCTACAATCACAGATAGCAGCTATTGAGGCTCAACTAGCATCGGGCGAGTCACAAGCTTTAACGTTCTAGGCGCTTAAAATATCCAGGAACATTTTTACTGCTGTTATCGCCAGCAGAATGCTGAATAAAGTCTGAAGTCTTTTTCTTTGAAACTTATGAGCGAACCTAACTCCGACTGGTACAAACAATATCGTCAGAGGAATAATCAGTGCCGCATAAAAGAGGTTTACATATCCAATTGAGTAATCAGGAAGGTTTGCTACTGATTGGCCACTAATCATGAATCCAATTGACCCAGGGACAGCGATCACAATTCCAAGAGCGGATGAAGTGCCAATGGCTTTTTTTATCTCAACCCCCATGTAGCTCATTATTGGTACACTTAAGTTTCCACCACCAATGCCCATCATTGATGAAAATATTCCAATAAAGAATGGGGACGACTTAAGAATCGGATGCCGAATAACTCTTAGTGTTTCATCTTTTCTGCTACTAATAAACATCTGGTAAGAAACAACTGAGGCCAATGTTGCAAATAGGAGAGTGAGCCCTTTAAATGATGAAATTCCTGCAAAGTAACTCCCCAATATTGATCCTAGAGCTATTGGAATGCACCATCTTCTAAATATGGATTCATCAAAAGAACCTCTTTTTGAGTGCTCAAAAGCAGACCTCAATCCAGTAGGAATAATTATGAACAATGAAGTGCCAACTGCAATATGCATTATGATTGACTGATCAAAACCAAAATATGTCAAAAGGTAATAAAGCATTGGAACAATGACTATTCCTCCTCCAATGCCCAACATCCCTGCCAATACACCTGCAACAGAGCTGGCTGAGGCAATAATAAACAATGTGATTAAATCAGGTTGCAAGAAAAGTCCTCCTAGACACTGAGTATCTCGATTAATTCGCCACTCATTCCTTTGATTGTTTTTGCTTGAACATTGTGAAAACTTGGGATGTTCGAATCGTATGATTCATCTAAAAATTCAGATTCATGAGTAATAAAGCTAACTATTGAAATACCAGGCGGTAAAAAACCATTTCGATACGATCTTGGGCCAGCATCAGATGGCATTTCATCTAGCTCTATCAAAGACTGATCTTTGATTGCAAGGGCAGCAGATTTATATTTTGTATCTTCTGGGAGGCCAAAAACCTTTGAGATCGCTCTAATTCTTGATTGCATCGGTGGTGCTTTTTTTATCGAAAACTTCTCATTCAAAAAAGACTGCATTTCATCAATATTTTCTCCAGCAAGTATCACGATGAATGTTTGATCGATGTCGCATCTTGGAGTCGGGCTATCGAACTCATCTAATTTAGATTTAAACTGAGTGAGATAAATTATCTCTTTGGACGGGCCCAAGATTTGCATCGCCCTTATTTGATCAGTGAATGACAAATCTGCAGGCTGCCCTATGACTTCGAATGGCGATCCAATTAATTTTTCTGCTGATTCATCAACGTCTTTAACTATTAATTCTGCAGCGTTCCATCCAAAGGTTCCAAATGGCACATAATCATCGTCAGAACTCTGTTCTACGAATCGAAAGAAGAAATCATCGGAGCTTTCTGGGCTCATATATACCATCTCGGAGTTTTCAATACTCTGAGCATCCCAGCTTTTTGCTTGATCAGCGCTTACTCTTGTTGATGAAACCAGACGATATTTTAAATATTTAGAGTAAATATCAACAACCCGATCTAAATCAGGGCTTGTTATCGTGACTGCCGTAATGCGACCTAGTTTCATTATATGACCAATTCAAAAGATAGAGAATATCACAATATTTGTATACACTTGATCAAATCTAAAAAACCAAAAGGAGTCAAACGGTGACAAAAGTTTCAATTTGCGAAGTGGGACCAAGAGACGGGCTTCAGAGCGAGCCAGAGCTCCTTTCAACTGAAGTTAAAAAAGAATTCATTACCAGATCTATCAAAGCAGGAATTAAAAACATCGAAGTTACCAGCTTTGTCCATCCGAAAAAAGTACCTCAAATGGCTGATGCAGAAGAGTTGGTTGCATCCTTGCCTAAACACGATGACGTCTCATACATTGGGCTTATTATGAATCAAAGAGGCTTTCAGAGAGCAAAAGATTGTGGAATCAAAGAAGTTGGAATGGTGATTGTTAGTACCGATACATACAATATGAAAAATCAAGGTGTAGTTACCCAACAATCCATCGATAATTGGCTCGAAATTTCTGATGAAGCTAAGTCATCGGGAATTAGAACAAATGTTCTTATTGCATGCTCATTTGGCTGTCCTTACGAAGGCGAGGTTGCTCCAGAACACATCGCTGAGATAGCTGAAAAAGTCCTTAAGGGCAATCCTGATATCATTGGTCTAGCTGACAGTGTTGGTGTTGCTGTTCCTAACCAGATAAAAAAAACATTTTCCTTGATTAAGGAGCTAGCTCCCGATTTGCCATTGAGGACACATCTTCACAATACAAGAAACACCGGTCTAGCGAATGCTGCTGCTGCTATTGAAGCTGGGGTCACAATTGTTGATGCATCAACAGGCGGTATAGGAGGATGTCCATTTGCACCTAAAGCAACTGGAAATATACCAACGGATGATCTGCTATATATGCTTAACCGTTCTGGCATAGAAACCGGGGTAAATCTCAATCAAGTTGTTGAAAATTCTGAATGGCTAGAATCAGAGCTTGGTAGGGCTGTTCCAGCCATGGTTCCGAAAGCAGGAATTTTTCCAGAAAACGCTGAAATAAACACGTAAAAAAAGTATGATTATTATGGATTTTTTTTTAAGGTAGTATTTCGAAGAAATCAAATAATAGATCTAACTGAGAAAGAAATTAACTAGTTTAGATTTAAACAAAAGGAGAAATTATGAGTTATCGACTTGGAGTTGATGTGGGGGGGACTTTCACTGATCTTCTTCTAATTAATGAAAAAACAGGCACAAAGTGGACTGCTAAAGTTCCAAGCACACCAGAAGACTCATCTATTGGTGTATTCAATGGAATAAATCTGGTTTGTAAAAATGCAAAAATAGATCAATCTAAAATCACCTCTGTGATGCATGGCACAACGGTAGCAACGAACACCATACTGACTGGTACCGGAGCAAAAGTAGGGCTCATCACAACAAAGGGTTATAGACAGGTCTTGCAAATTGCACGCTCATTTGTTCCTGGTGGCCTTGGCGGTTGGGTAATTTATAACAAAAGCGAACCATTAGCACCATTATCTCTGACTATGGAAGCTGATGAGAGAATCTCAGCAAGAGGTGAAATTCTCTCTAAACTCAAAGTCGGTCAATTGACTAAAGACATAAAAGCGCTTAAGAAAAAAGGTGTAGAAGCTGTAACAGTATCATTGATCAACTCATTCGCTAATGACAAGCATGAGAAAGAAATAAGAAAAGTTATTCGCAAAAAGAAATTATTGCCAAACATTCCTGTTTCACTCTCATCCGAAGTTGTTCCAGAGATGCAAGAATACGAAAGAACAATTACGACTGTAGCAAATTCATATGTAAGACCAAAAGTTGCTGAATATGTCAAAAACTTACAAAACGGTCTTAAGAGAAGAATGAAGAATGTGAAACTCAGAATCCTTAGATCGGATGGAGGACTAGCATCATCAAAAGCATCGTCTGACTCGCCAGTAAACCTTCTAATGAGTGGTCCCGCTGGTGGTGTATCAGGAGCAATATGGATCGCTAAACAGGCAGGTTTTGAAAACTTGATGACATTCGATATGGGGGGAACCTCAACTGATGTTTCTTTGGTTAAAAACGGAGTTGCAGAACAGAGTCGAGAAACATCTGTAGGCGACGTCACTGTCAGAGCTTCATCGGTTGATGTGAGAACAGTTGGAGCAGGAGGAGGTTCCATTGCTCACGTTCCTGAGTTAACTGGTGCCTTAAGAGTGGGGCCCCAAAGTGCAGGCGCGACTCCAGGGCCAGCATCGTATGATAAAGGAGGCACTGAACCTACAGTAACCGATGCAAACGTAGTTCTTGGATATATTCCTTCGGAACACGTCGCATTAGGAGGCGATAAGGATTGGAAAATCAGAAAAGATCTAGCTGAAGAATCCATTAAACCAGTTGCTAAAGCACTTGGATTATCCGTCAAACAAGCTGCAGCTGGAATCATAGATATTGTAAACGAGAATATGTATGGCGCGCTAAGACTAGTATCCGTAGAAAAAGGTTATGACCCTAGAGACTTTGCCTTAATTGGCTTCGGTGGTGCCGGGCCACTTCATGCCAATGCTCTTGGAAAACTAACTAACTCATGGCCGGTAATTATTCCTCCTGGACCAGGAGTTCTATGTGCTTATGGAGATGTCACTACTAATATTCAGGACGAATCATCAATGTCTTTTATTAGAAGATTTTCTCAAACCGATAAAAAGGAAGTCGTAAAGATTTTTGAGGATCTCGCCAAAAAAGCTTCAAAAACATTGGATGCCGAAGGTGTTTCTAAAAGCAAAAGGACCACATCTTACCAAGTCGATCTAAGATACTTGGGTCAAGGTCTAACCATTAATGTTGACTTTGATTTATCTGAGCTTAAGAAAAAAGGATTGGATGCCATTGGCGACAAATTCGATGAATTGCACGAACAGCTTTTTACATTTTCATTAGAAGAGGAAAAAGAGTTGGTTAACTTAAGAGCTGTCGTTAAAGATCAAGCTTTGTCTCTAAAAGCATCTGCTGTTAAAAAAGGATCAGCTAAACCATCTAAGGAATCAATCATTAGCGATGACGCAAAAGTTTATATGGATGGTAAAAATCAAAAAGCATCGATATATGATCGTAAAAAACTAAAATCTGGAAATGTCATTAAAGGTCCAGCCATTGTTATGGAAATGGATTCAACTACTGTAATACTTTCTAAACACAAAGGTAAAGTAGATAAATATGGCAATATATTAATTACGCCTCAGGGCTAAGGGAGTCAAAATGCCTGCAAAAATAATACAAACAAATAATAAAAAGTTTAAAAGGGTTAAATTAGACCCAATCACACTTGATGTAATCGAAAACTCGATGTTTTCAGCCAGATGGGAAATGGATGCAGTTCTTTTCAGAACAGCCATGTCTCCGGGTATTCGTGAACAAGGGGATGAGTTTCCAATGATTGCCAATTTGGATGGCAAAATGGTTGTTGGACAGTTTGGTAGTTTTATCCATGGATTTAAAGAAGCTTTTGATGGAACAATTGAAGAAGGCGATATGTTCTTAACCAATGACCCTTATTCATGCAATGGTGCGGTAAGTCATGCAAACGATTGGCTTCTTTTAAGACCAATCTTTAAAGATGGAAGATTGATATCTTATGCAGCAATGTTTGGTCACATGACTGACGTAGGCGGAAAGGTGCCTGGAAGTTTGCCCACCGATGCAACTCAGATTTTTGAGGAGGGAATCAGAGTTCCCCCAACTAAGATCTATAAAAATGATGAGTTACAGGAAGAGATACTGGATATAATTCTGCATAACTGTAGGCTTCCGATTTGGAATAAAAGTGACTTCAATGCGATCGTCGCTTCCATTAAAACTGCTGAGAAGAGAGTAATTGAGATGGCCACTCGATTCGGTGATGATATTTTCTATTCGGCTCTTGAAGATCTTCTTGATAGAAATAAAAAAGCGATGGGCACTTTAATCCAAAATACAGTTCCCACAGAGAAGCAATATTTTGAAGATTATATCTGTGATGATGGTCTAGAAATGGGCCCATATCGAATTAAATGTGCCATGTGGAGAGAAGGCAAGAAGGTTATTTTTGACTTCGAAGGAACAGACCCGCAGTCAATAAGTTCTGTAAATTTCTTCTTAAATGAAGAAATGTTTAAGATGTTTTGTGGTGTCTACATGATCATGGTTTTTGATCCGGCAATTATGTTCAATGACGGATTCTATGATTTGATGGAAGTCAGAATACCAGAGGGCACTCTGCTGAAACCTAATTATCCTGCAGCACTTTCTTGCAGAACGCATGCCTTGGGAAGAATTTTTGACGTTCTTGGTGGGCTTCTAGGTCAAGGAGCACCAGAATTCTTATGCGGTGCTGGTTTCTCCGATAGCCCTCACCTCATGTACTCAGGATATGATAAGAATGGAGAATGGTATCAACTCTACATGATTGGTTTTGGTGGTGTTCCAGGAAAACCAATGGGAGATGGTCCTGACGGTCATTCACTATGGCCAAGCTTCACCAATGTTCCCAATGAGTTTTTGGAAAGCTATTTTCCATTAGTGATTGAGGAATATTATACGGTTCCAGATAGTGGGGGAGCAGGCTATAACAGGGGCGGAAATGCTCTTTGTACGACTTATAAGTTCTTAGAGCCTGGAGAAGTATCTATTCATGATGACAGATGGCTAACATACCCTTGGGGCGTAAACGGTGGACTGCCCGGTGAAAGAAGCACAAAAACTCTTGTCAGAAAGAATGGTGATACTGAATTGCTTCAGTCCAAGTGCGACAGAATTGCAGTTGAAGAAGGTGACACACTCTACCATGTGACATGGGGCGGCGGCGGTTGTGGCGATCCATTCACAAGAGAACCGGAAAGAGTTCAATTTGACGTTGATGCTGGGCTTGTCACCAGAGAAGGTGCAAAAGAAAACTATGGTGTAGTCTTAAGAAAAGATTTAAGCATCAACAAAGCAGCCACTGTTAAGCTTCGTGCTGAAAAGAGTAAGGCAAGAGGAAAAGTTAAATTGTTTGATAAAGGCTTCTCCACAATCAAAGAGCTGAAAGCTAGATGCGAAGATGAAACTGGACTCAAAGCACCGTCTGATCCTAAATTCCAGAAGTGGATGACTGCCTCATAAGTAAGGCTTTAGATCAAAGTAACGCATAATCCACAATCACTCAGAGTGATTGTGGATATGGACATCACTTTGCGGGTATGGAATTGAAATACCCTCCTGGTCAAATCTTTTCTTAATCTCCTCAAGGAGTGAATAATATACATCGAGATAGTCTGCATTCTTTACCCAAGGCCTGACTATAAAGTTAACACTGCTATCAGCCAACTCAGATAGAGCTATTCTTGGCTTAGGCTCACTCAATATTCTCTCATCATTGGATAAAATATCTGCCAACGCAGATTTGACTTTATCAATATCATCGTCGTAACTGCAGCTGGCTATGATGTCAACTCTCCTTTCTTTCTGATGAGAAAAATTAACAATGCTTCCATTCATTATGCTGCCGTTTGGAACAATCACTAGTTTATTATCAGGAGTTTTTAGAACAGTTGAGAATATTTGTATATCAAGGACTGTGCCAAGATGACTGTCTGCTTGAATATAATCTCCGACTTTATATGGTCGATAGATGACTATCAAAATACCTGCTGCAAAGTTGGAAAGTGAGCCCTGAAGTGCCAGACCAATGGCAAGCCCAGCGGCACCTAGAACAGCAATAATGGATGTTGTCTCAATGCCTAATTGGTTAATTGCTGCAATGAATACCACAATCATCAACAATGTGTTCAAAAGATTTGTGACAAATATTCTGACCGTGTCTTCTGTTTTAGATCGCTCTAAAGCAGAGTTGATGACTTTTATTAAAATTTTAACTACTTGCCGACCTATGACAAGAATACAAAGAGCTATGAATAAACTGATTCCGAAAGTACTTAGTAAATCAGAAAGTTGATTCCAAAGATTTCCATCTAAATTAAATTCCATAATAATTACCTCGCTTTCTGATGATATCCAGTATTGGGCATTAAATCGATCGCTGATGCCATTCTATTGCTCATATTGTAAAATGATGCAACCGCAGATATATCCCATATGTCATGCTCATCAAATCCTTCATCTTTTAGGTGCTCTCGATCGGCATCGGTTATCTTGTCTGGGTTTTCAGTGAGTTTCCATGCAAAATCCAACATTGCAAGATGTCTATTGCTTAGATCAGCTGCCCTGTAATTCATAACCAAAAGCTCGCCTAAGATTGGGTCTTTGGATATTTTTCGCACAGCTGCACTGTGCGAAACCATGCAGTAATAGCAACGGTTATGGGAAGATACAACCACGGCAATCATTTCTCGTTCAAGTTTCGATAAACCTGAATCTCCATGCATCAAATGATTGTAGAATCCCATAAAATGATCGAGTTTGGTCTCGTCATGTGCATATGCCAATAGAACATTAGGAACAAAGCCTAGGCTATCCTCGCATTGTTTGAAGTAATCTTGAGTTTCTTTCTTTAACTTTCCTATTTCAATATTGTCTGTAATTTTCAATGCTGAAATATGATTTGGTTGAGACATTGCTTTTCCTTTGTTA
>CETU01157896.1_pt1 | contig 12567 bp, 20 predicted proteins | sample 356531 | NCBI WGS metagenome assembly CETU01 (sample SAMEA2623488, study PRJEB7988) | marine metagenome | isolation source: saline water (ENVO:00002010), including
TAATATCTTTTTACTTTCTTATATAACTTTGGATATTTAACATCCAAGAAAATTTCTTTGTTTGCAGCTGCACGGAGAGTGCTTATGTCTTTCTTAAATTTAGTGGTGAGAGTCATTACTCTTTATCGGTTTACAGGTGTATTATAAGTTCTTCTCTCTGTCCTGTCAAGCTCTGACTATGATATCACCATCATCTTCATCATCGTCATCTTCTTCCTCTGGATTAAAGACTAATAACTCTTCACCGTACTTGATACCCTCCATTTCTGGATGTGGTGCTGGCATTTTATATGCTCTCATCGCATCACTATACGAATTAACTGGTGTTTTATCAAAAGAGTTCAAGGTTGATCTCATCATCATAACCATGTATACACAGGTCATACCGAACACAGCTGCAAAGCACATGAGGTATATAAAAACAGAAATGTCGTTCATCTAAATGGCCAAACTTTTTGAATCGGAACCTGTTTTATCTTATCAATAATATCAGTTTCTATCTTATCTAATATATTAACATCTAAATCCATGAATGGGGGAATAATACCCAACATTCTTAACAATCCGTCAACAAACAGTGCAAGTGTAGTGAATCCAAGAATCATACTAATGACAGTTGCATCACGATTATGCTTTGCCATAGAGGCTTCATCAATCTTCACTGCTTCTTCAACTGCTTCCTTTACAGCATCAGCGATCAGTGCATCCACTTCGTCTTTAGTGTAGGTATACTTCCTTATCTTCTCCTCAGTGACAGTTCTCTCTTTCGGAACGTCAGTCAAAGGAAACTCAGTAATTAATTGCCTTATCATGGTGGATTTGTTTTTATTATCTATTATATCACTTTTCATATGAATGTCCAGTAGGTCGTTTTGCTTGCTTTTCCTCACGTAAGCGCTCCAAATCCTGTATCCGTTTTAACATTTCTTGCTTTTTTTCAATATCTTCTATCTTCTTTTGCACATCTTTAAGTTCTTTTTGGATATCGTCCATCTCGGTGTAAAAACTCTTCCCCTAATATCTCCTTGCTAATATCACGCAAGTTCCGATGTAGGTAATTATATTTAGTAATATATTATATTTTAGGTAACTGCTGTTGTATTACCAAAGGTTTCCAATATGGTTATTTTTGTTGTCCTATCATGAGCTCTAGCAGATCTGGAATCAGGGTTCCAATAATTACCTGGTCTATTATCACTTTGATTATTTCTAAGACTCCATCCAAGTGAAACTTTTTTATTACCTGCTGAGTTTATCCCACTTTCACTGGCAGCATACATTCCCTGCCATAAAACAGTACCGAATATGTGGTCATCACCATCGACAGTAGCTGTAGTCCAATGTGCTGACTCATATTTTAATGCCACATCACTAGATGCAACATCTGTTATTGAAATATACTGACCAACCTGATATGAATACTTACCAGCTACTGGTGTAAATCCCCATAATATTATATTTGTATCTGCATATGCCTTTGTAAAATTAAACTCAATCGGAATACCAGTGGCACCATTACTAATTGAAATATTATGTGTTGCATCCTCAAAATGATAGATCCTAGCTATGTTTGATGCATACTTTTGGAGTTCGAGTCCAGATGTAGAAAAATTAATAGACATGGTTATGTAATAACTGTTGCGTTACCGTAAATTTCCCAAATTTGAATATTGGTGGTTCTAGATTGAATTCTGCCATATCTTTCATGTGGATTCCAATAATTTCCTGGTCTTTGACTGGTACCATCACGAAGTTTCCAACCTAAAAATAAAGTTTTGTTTCCAGCAGAGTTAAGACCTGCTAAACTTGAAGCATTCCAATAACCATGCCAATGGCATGTCCCGTAAATACCATCATCACCCATACTGTCAAATGGACTTACATAATGTGCTGCATCATATTTTCGATGGTAGTTAGAACCTGATGTATCACCATTACTTAATGCTGCAAATTCACCTGCTTGATAAGCATTTTGACCAGAGACAGGAGTTACACCCCAAAGAAGTAGATCAGTATCAGCATATTTTTTAGCAAAAACTGTAGAGATGGCATGATGTTCCGAATGGTTACTAAGTTGTATATTATGCGTTGCGTCTGAGAAAAAATGTACGTACGCAACATTTGCACCGTATTTCTGAGTTCCGTTAGTAGCAAAATTGATAGACATCTTTATGTAAACTTATTAATATTACCGTAAACTTCCATTACAGTTATTTGTGTAGTTCTCTCACGAGCTCTGGCTGATCTTTTATCAGGGTTCCAATAATATCCTGGTCTTTGATTAGAACTATCTCTTGATTCCCAACCTAATCTAACTCTTTTAGAACCAGCAGTATCCAATCCTGTATCGGTACTATTCCAACATCCATTCCAATAACAAGATGTGTATCTACCATCATCACCTTGACTAGCTGTTGGTGAAATAAAATGTGCAGCATCATAATATCTTGTATAATTTGATAATGTAGTGACATCATTTATCTGACAGAAACAACCTGCATGATAAGAACTCTGTCCACTAACGGGTGTATAACCCCATAATACTATACTTGTGTCAGCAAAACTTTTAGTAAAATCAAATTCAATTGCTATTGCACCATTATTACTACTATGTGATATATTACGAGTCCCATCAGTAAAATGATTAATGCTTACTATATTAGAAGAATATTTTTGTGCATCTCCATTTGCAAAATTAACAGTCATCAGTCAACCTCTGTCATATTAATTTTAAATTTTTTACCTGTTCTATTGTTTATCATGAAAATATCTGTTTCTCCTTCTTGTAAAGTCCAATCACCCCAAGTTCCATCTACACTATTCTGAGAACCTTTATTTGATAGTTCAAGGTCATTAGTGTATATAACTCTCCAACGTTCGTTCGTGGTTCCTAAATCTGTTGAGTTAGTTGTCGCAGGTTTAAATGTTTTACCAGCAGAAACAACTACGTCTAATGAACTTGCTTGAACAATTACATTACCACTACCATCTTTTAAAGCAGTTGCATCAATTCCAGTTAATGCTGACCCATCACCATGAAAAGCAGTTGCAGTACATATACCAGTTACACGTAGACCATCTCTAAATGTACCAACTCCCAGAGAATCAACGTTAGTTACATCTTCATATGTTACTGTACCACCAACACCAAGGTTTCCAGTAACTGTTAAATTAGTAACACTCGCATCTAAAACTGTAGATGTGACAATACCAGTGACTGTGATGCCATTTGGAAAGTCAGGTGCACCATTACCAGCTCTATTCTTTATACTATCAGCACGAATTATCGACATTAGATTAAGACTTTTTTAGTATTTATATCACTGAACATCTTTTGTGTTCACTGCTAGTTGATAAGCATCAACTACAAATTCCTCACCATCAGCAATAATCAGTTCAACTGTGCCAGGTGCGGTTCCAACTACAACCTCTTGAAACTTCGTATATATTTTACCAGGATTACCAGACGCTCTGGATAGAGTTGTAGTCGTAGATATTGTTGTTGCATCATCTGTTTCATAAAATATAGTTGCAGATCCACTATTACCAACTGGTACATCTGATGCGACTACACCAGTTAAATTTGATCCATCACCATAATATGTGACAGTTCCACCTTGAGTTGCTGTAACTATACCTGATACATTAAGACCCGTTGCATGTAGAAAACTATTACCAATGCGATAACCATCGCCTGGTTCTGTTCCTATTCCTGCTGGTGCGACTTTGGTGAATGACATTATCTAGCCCTCGATTGCCCGCCATATGGAGAGGTTTGTGGTGTTTCTGCAAATGCCCAGTAAACGATAGTGTGGTTATTATGATTAAACATAGAACCAGTATTTCTTATTTTAAATCCATTAGAAAGAAAATCAACGTGATCATTTGTTCCACCAGTCCATTCAGCATAAGTATGATCTGGATATAAAAATCTTTGTATTGGATTATCTACATCCCTTTTATTATCATGTATTCCCCAGTTATCAGAAGCATCTATTCTCTTATAAAAAATCATAGCTGGTCTAAATCCAGTAAATACGAAAGGTCCATTTGCATTTCCATTACCTTGAAAAGATCCAAATTTAGAATATCCTGGTACGGAATACCAACAATAAGCTATTATATTATTACCATTATTATACCAGTTACCACCTGTTCGTGTTCTAAACACGGTTGAAGTTGGAACAGTGTCATCTAGATATGGTTGATCTTGTCTACCAGTGTTGGAATTAAGTATTAAACGATGTTGTTCTGGATTAGAACCATTTTTATGATGATAAACGTCCCAATTATTCGCATAACTTCTATTTTTCATTAAAATAACTTCTGGAGCTTTGGATAATCCATGTCCTATACTAAAACCACTTCCACTTGATGGTGTTGTAAAACTTACAATTGAAAATCCAGCTTCTTCATTTACAGAAACTTGAGATGTCACATCACCATCAGTATTTGATACTACTGTATCACCTCCTTTCCAACACCATGCAACAAAAGTTTGTGAATTTTGATTTATTTCATTAGATGTTCCTAAAGTCACTCCATCTACATTAAAAGATTGTACAAGATTACTATAAGAAGCTTCAGTGGCATCGGTGTTAGGAATTAATCTTTTATCACCACCTCTTACACTATCATATAGGTCATGATTAGAAACTGCAGAACGCATTTTAAACCATACTAAATCTGGTTTAAACTCTAATCCAGTTATTTTGTGTCCATTTGAACCATTACCTCCATAAAGTAAAGTATCAAAATGTCTTTGTGGTCTAATAGATGTTGAAGGGACTGCGTTTGATGCTAATATTCGATATCCAGCTGCAAGAGCAGGATAATTAAATGCTACTTGTCCAAAGTTAATTGTCGCATCCATCCAACTTCCATTTGTTGAATGAACATAAGGAGCAAAGTCAGTCGTTGTTGCATCAGGTATGCTGGTATCTGTGAAAACTAGACTTCCTTTATAATATGCCCTCATTACTCTTGCGTCTAAATCAATTTGGAATGAGGAAAAACCAGTGCCTTCGTTAGTTCTACTAGTGCCACTAGTAGCTGAAAAAGTTTTGATATAATGAGATCCTAAAATATTTTTATTTGCTTCGTTTGCAACCTCACCACCACTTTGTGTAAAAGAAGCAGTAATACCAGAATACATTGAATAAGATCCCCCACCTTCATTATTAATTTCCCAATAATACCTTCCACTCGTAATACCATTAGAAGGACCGAAAATAAAACTAGCTCTTGCCATTCTATAATTTGCACCAGATATTCTCCGAGATCCTAATTCTGTAGTTGCATCTATCTGATTTTGTATCCTATTCCAATATGGGTAATTTGCAGGAACAGGTGAAGTGGTTGGATATGCAAAACCAGAACAAGAATCTTTAATATTAATCATATCAGATTGTAAATTAACAGGTGTAAAATTATTACCACTACCAGAATAATCTCTTCCAATCGTTGTTGCTGTTAATCCAGAGGTATCTGAAAAATTAATATGATGACCCTCTTGACCAAAAGGATGTGAATCATCTCTCAACCATACTCCATCCACTATAAAAGCTGCGAAATATATACCAGCAGAACCTAAACCATTATTTGTATTATAACTGGTTCCTGCAAATTGTATTTCATTTATTTTTGTGTGAGTTCCACAATCAAACCAACCGTGAGATGAAGGAGTGTCAGCTGCTTTTTGTCCATTTACATAAACATCATATACACCACTGCTACTATATCCATATATTCTAAGAGAACCTTTTAAATTAAATGATGAAGTATCCCAAGTTAATATTTGTCCACCAGCACTATTATTTGCATAATTGCTATTAAGATTACCAGTTGGAGCATCATATGCTCTTGTCACAGGTGAAGATCCAAATCCATTTCCCGATGCAGTCCAAGTACTACTAAAAACTCTACCCTTTTTATTAGGAATATTAGATTTTACTGGATCAAATTTTTTAGGTTTCCAATGTCCTGTCAAACCATCAGTAAATGCAAAGTCTGTTGGTTCTAATTCAGCACCATCAACAAGTATACATTCTGCTAAATTCCCATCCCAGTTTTGTGAAGCAACATTTCCTAAACCAGCTATTGCGTGAGTATAACCATTACCACATATGGAGTTTTCATGGTTTTGTTGTGGATGCTCCGCCGTATCAAAACTAGTAACTCTTTCACCATTAATATAAATCTTAACCCTTTCTGAAGCGGTAGAAAGAGTTGAATTAAAAGCAAGTACAAAATGATACCATCCATTAGAATCTCTATATTTTTGATGAGAATTATAATATCTCCAAGAAGTACTATTCCAAGTACCACTATAATAATAACAATTTAATTTATCACTATTTTCAAATCTAAAATCATTATATGGAGTACTTGATGCATTTCTTGCTGAAAAGAAATGTCTCTCAGTATCCATAACAGTTCTTTTCATCCACATACTGACGGTATGTACTCTTCTATTCCCATCTACCCCAACGGTTCCTGTTCTATGAAATCTTACTACACTACCATCATTCAACGAAATACTTTTTTCTATCGTTGCTCCACCAGCGGCTTTGTCAGATGTAATAATATTTGGTGCAAATGCTCTACCCATTACTTACCTCAACTAAAGTTTACTGACACACCTGTAAGAAGTGATGTTCCTGCTGCTCCTGCCTTATGAACTGTGAATGATATTATACTTATTGCTCCACTTGTTGTTGGTAATGCTGGTGTACCACCCGATGGGAATAAGAAATGAGTTGCAAAACCTACTGTTGCCACACCAACATTTTCAATTCTTACTGTATGACTATCTGCTTCTGTTCCACCTGTTACATCAATTGTAACAACACCTGATGCTAAAACTTTATGATCATCCTTTGCTAGATTTAATACGACTGTGTTTCCATCTGTGACCGTTGATGCTTCCGTTGCAATACCAACTGAAATACCTGTGAGTTGTGAACCATCACCACGATAAGAAGATGCAGTTACAATACCACTTGCATTTCCTAATTTTATATTACTTCCTACATTTAAATCATTGCCAATGAGATTTATACCTGCTCTTGCAGTGATTAATCCTACTGAATCTACGTTTGTTACATCTTCGTATGTTAATACACCAGAAACTCCAAGATTTCCAGTAATATTTACACCACCTGAAACTGCCTGTGCTTTTGTATCACTACCAAATTTTAATGTAGCTGCATCAATACCAGTTAAAGCAGTACCACTTCCTACGAAACTTGTCGCAGTACAAACTCCTGTTACTATAAAACCATTAGTCGCAGTAGGAGCACCATTTGCGGTTTTATTTGTTATTTGATTCGCCCTTAATCTTGACATGGTTTATATTTTTTAGTTATTTATGAGACAAACAAGTCGAGTACATCAGGAACTAAATCACCTGATTCAATTGTTAGATCGACACTTTCCTCTATTCTAATCTCTGCGTAATTAGTATACACTGCAAGCGCAGTAGGTGGTGGATCAACAACCACACTGCTATCAATACTTAAAATACTATCTACATAGTATAATTTATTTAATGGATTTGTAGATACATTACTTAGTGCTGTACCTAAACCAGACACACCTGCTAATTGTGAACCATCACCAACAAACTTAGTCGCAGTAACAATTCCTGATAGGTTTAGATTCCCATCAGCATTTGCAATTATCTTATCGGTTGCTCTTGTTAGTGCCATTTAGTTATTTATGTGCCATCTGATGCTGCGATAGTTATTATACCAGCATCCAATTGTCTTTTAATTTCTATGTAATGTGTATTTTCTTCATCAATTGGCACACCATAATACTGACCATCTATATCACAGATGATACTTGAATCTGGATGAGTTTTTGTTACTCCATTCATTGTTGAATCTGGGATTCTCCAATATTTTGCATTTGTAATAATCATAATTCTGCCTCCAATCTTAAATATGCACCTGCGGTGTCATGAATCAAACACCATACTGTTACTGCATTACCTTGGTTTGACCCACCATTAACAAATAATCTGAAAGTGTTTGATGATTGTTGGGAGTAATCACCACTATTCCCTTCGACTGTTACAGTACGATCACCTGCATATCCACTATTACCATGATAAGATACAAACCAATATCCAGTGGGTGCATTTTTTGTGACTGATGGTTTTGCTCTCATATTAACTGGAATAGGTGGGAACATTTTAACATAACCACTTCCACTATATACTTGACCAAATCCAAGTTGTTGATCATCAATCCATTGGTAACAATATCTTGCACAACGTCTAAACTCTTCTGCATATGTAAGGTGCTCAAACGGGGTCGCTACGGGACCAACTTCTAATTGACATCCTGTAATATAGAATATGTTTGATGTTGAGTCTGCAAAGTTTACTTGTCCTGTTGCAGCACCTGTATCTGTGCTATTTCTCCAAGTTGTTGCAAGTGAACCATTATTAACTCCTGAACCTGCAAGTAACCACCATACAACTCTTAAAGCTTCTCCATTATCATTATTATCATTTCGTCCGTTAGTTGTATCTGCAGGGAATGTTATAACATATCTATTCCAGTTTGTATTACTTACAGTATATGACGCTGAACAACAACTTGCTGTGTTGTCTCTTCCAAGTAATCTAACAATATAAGTTCCTGTTTTATTAGTCTTAGCATAAAAAGATATAGTATATTGTTTTGCAGATGATGTGCCCTTTGCAAACTCTTGAAGATCTTGTCCCTCTATTCTTTGTTCTAGATAAGCTTCATCTAATGCTGCGAGTGATGTATCAGCAGTTGTACAATCTATTTTCATTGATGCACCAAACCCATCTGGACGATCTGAATCTTTACTAACTGTAAATCTAGCACTAGTACTTTGTATATAAAATTTCCATCTATCCAATGTAAAAGTGTTTGAAGAACCACCTACATTTGTAATAGGTCCTGCAAATCCCCTTTGATTAACTTGCATGGCACCGTTAATTAACTTATTTCGATGAGAAAGGTTTTGGTTTGTTGGTATAAATGCAGTTGCTGTTATAATACCAGAAGTATTAATACTATCAGCAGTTCCAACACCTACACCAGTAAGTGCAGAACCATCAAGTGCAGGTAACGTACCACTTAGATTACCAGCAGGAAGATTAGTTAAGTTAGCACCACTCCCTGTAAAACTTACTGCAGTGACTATTCCTGTGGATTCTAAATTATGACCCTTTAAATTTTTAGTTCCCAATTCGATATCTGAAGTAAAAGTTACAGAACTAATACCAGAGTCGGATTCAATATTATTAACAACTATCTTACTTGTCATACTATCCTCCAATTACCTTGAACTGTGACAGAATATCCTGCACCCACTTTGACAGTGCCAACAGTGAGTCCGTTTGTTCCTGATGGGATAGTAACATTTTCATTAATTTCTGTGCTGTTTGCTTTAATAATTCCAAAACGATCTAACCATTGCTTCTTACCATTTGCAGTGATTGTGTCGTGAAAGGTGACGGATGTAACTCCTGTCTGTGAACGTATTGTATTGACAACTATTTTTGTCATACGATTGCCCACTCACCATTGACTGTGATCGTATGCCCATCTGCAATCGTTACTGGTCCTGATGAAAGACCATTTGTTCCAGAGGGAATAGTAATACTTTCAGCAATCGTATCACGATTTGCTTTGATTACACCATAAGTATCTAACCACTGATTATCACCATTAGCTGTAATGGTTTCTTTAAACTCCGTTGAAGTGGAGTGAGAATCAATGATGTTGGCTTTAAGTGTTGACATGCTTTATTTATGATGATTTAGGAAATGTATTCTTTACACTTGAAATTCCAACATACCAATCACCAGTTTTAGCAGCTTCACCAAACTTACCAGATTCAATATCATGGAAAAGTTGATCTAGTTGTTCCTCAAGTTTTGGATAACTTGTTTGAATACCAGACATTCTCTCACTAACATCATTTGTTCTCTGTCTTTGATATCTTTTTGCAAGATACTCTGCATCTAATCTTACAATCTCTGCATCCAATTCTGCTTTTGTTGGTTTCGTATCTGTGTTACTCTCATCCCAATTAAGTGTATCATAATCCTCATTCATAATAGAGAGTTTTGCTTTTGGTACGAGTGACCTTAATGCATCTGAATACTGATGTGCCATTATGCTGCTATCTCCAATATTCTAAAAGTACTACGAACATACATTGAATTATACCAATCATTATCTGACCTGTTTGATCTTCCGATGTATACATTATTATTTGCCCAAGATGAACTACCAGATCTTATGCAAACCTGAAATGTTAAAGCTGATGTGGCACCAGCTACCTCTTCTCTTTCACACTGTCCTGTTCCTGATGATAATGAATTATCATTATCATTTACATATTCATGGTAATCTCCATAACCCCAACTATTGTATGTAGAATAAGTTAAAAGAGTTCCTCCTTTTTTAAATCCAATACAAGAAGTGTAATCTCCATCAGCAGATGATTGATGAACTTGTGCTCTTAACAATAATTTATTTGTTGCTGACTTTGGTGTGATTGTGATTGCCAATCCAGTCAAATCAGTCCAGTCAGTTTGATTTGCCCAGTATCCACTTATAACTGGAGTACAAGATAACATTTGAACGACTCTACCAGTATCAGAATCACTACCATCAGCATATTTAATTGCCATTAATCGACCTCCTGTATAAGGAACTTATACTTTTTACCAGTACGATTATTTATTAAGAAGAGGTCACTTTCTCCCTCCTGAATCGTATAGTTACCCCAAGTTCCATCAACATCATTAGTTCTACCTTCGTTTGATAAATTAAGGTCTCCAGTGTATATGTCTCTCCAACGTAAAGAAGAGGTTCCTAAATCATAAGTATTATCTGCCTCTGGTGTGAAATGTCCGTTAACATCAATACGAGATCTAGCAGTTCCTTCGGTTGTAAACTTAAGGTGTCCATCAGAACCAGTATCTATTGTTTCTATTTTTGTATTACCAGTTTCTATTTTTGTGGTATCAACAGTTATACCTGATAATTGTGAACCATCACCATAATATGTCGTGACTCCTGTTACTGCTCCAATTGTCGAACCTGCACCTAATGCCAAACCAGTGCTATGTAAATTAGAATCACCTACAAAGACATTATTTGTAACACTGGCAATTCCAGCGATGGTTATTGTAGAACCACCACCGACTGGATTAATTTTATTGACGTTCAGTATACTCATTCTTTTTGACTATTTATTGTACTAACCATCCTTGGAACCAACCATAACCATTGTTGATGTGCACATTTCCCTGAGACCATCTAACACGAACTAAATTAGTCGCAGTAAATTCATGAAATACATGCATCCAACCAGCTATATATCTTCCACTACCAGAAGATTCAATTCTAGGTCCGATTTGAATCGTGCTCCAACTTGATCCACTATCAGTGCTACGTTCTAATTGAACTCTTGCCACTTGACCTGGTTGTGCAAAATGCATGACCTCAAATTTGTAATAACCTGTTGTTGGTATTGTATAATAGGAGTTTGAATTGTTATAATAACCACCAACATCGTGTTTTTCATTTTGGAATGCTAAAGTATTATCCGAGGTATAATCCAAAGCACTTGATGCTGTTGCTCTAAAAGAAGGATTAGCTGGTTTTGTTACATGACCAAGAGATGAAATTCTCATCCTTTCAGTTCCACCGTCTGTTCCATTTGTAGAAAATTTTATATAATTATCACCATGATTATATGCCACTGAACCTGCTTCGGCAGTGCTATCTTTAAACATTATAACTGATGTTGCAAAATCATTACTTGTTTCTAATATCAACTCCGAGTCAGCACCAGAATCATTTTGAGCAGCATGAACTGTTAGTTGTGCATCACCAGTTGCTCCACCATTGAAAGTTAAATTGGATTCACCAGTAATAGCAGACGCACTAGTCGCTGTTATAACTCTATTATCTGCACCATTTGTAAATGTCGGTCCTGCACCAGTAAGTTGTGAACCATCACCATAATATGTTACAATTCCAGACCCAACAGGTCCGACTGTTCCACCTGTACCAATTCTTATTCCACTTCTTGCAGTTATAACACCAACTGAATCTACATTCGTTACATCTTCATATGTCAACACACCAGGTATATTAACACCACCAGTTGCTGTTCCGATTGAAACACTACTACCCGTTGCTGGAACTATACTATCTACTCGAAGATTACTAGCCATTAATATACTTTTTTATTATTTATACTACCTGACTTCAAAGTCTAACTTACGAACTCTGCGTCTGTTTCTTTGCTCTTGCCAATCCAATTCTTCACGACTGAAAAGACTTTTGGATTTATTACTTGAATAGTTGCCTAACATAATAACCTTGCTCATATCTCTTGCTGATATACGATCATTATGAACTGTTGTAAGATTTGAACATCCACAACATACTGATTTACCAGACACCCCTTCTACCTCCTTATTACAGGATCGGCATCTTACTCTAATTGGTTCCATTCAAATACCAATCATATTATACGTTACTATTATATATCATAAAAAAA
>CETU01026208.1_pt1 | contig 12555 bp, 10 predicted proteins | sample 356531 | NCBI WGS metagenome assembly CETU01 (sample SAMEA2623488, study PRJEB7988) | marine metagenome | isolation source: saline water (ENVO:00002010), including
CGTTGAGGCCAGGGATAGAGAAACGGCCAGGCCAGTGCTCCTGAAAAGGTGGCGTGAGCTGTCAAACTCAAATTTTTTGATGCTTTGGCTGCCAGCAAAAGCTGCTGAATTGCCCATTCTTGTCTGGCTTTTGGATTACCCCTCACCTCTTCAGCTGCAAACCCATCAAATGCTTCATCGTATGCAGGATGTACCGCAACCAATTGTCCTTGAAGGTGGGTGCTGAGTTCTGTGATTTCCATCCCATAGGATTTTACCACCCCTGCTACTTCATCACAGTAGGTCTGTGATTCAGCAGCTTTTTCCAGATCAAATAAACGTTTGTCCCAACTGGGAATCTGAACCCCTTTATACCCCAGTTCAGAAACCCAACGGCAGATGTTTTCTAGGGAGTTAAAAGGTGGTTCATCACCTGCAAATTGTGCGAGGAATATGGCAGGACCTTTGATGGTTTTCATGATGGCTCCTTGATCGTTGTTCTTGACAATTTACTTAAATATCTTTGGATACAATTTTAAATGTAAGACGATTCGTGTGTTATGAAAATTCAAAATTGATTTACTATGCAAATTTTTTTTAACCAAATGATCTACCTAAGCATGCATTTTAATGAAAATTTACCTTGGGCAAAGAAGATACTTGATTAAAGCATAATAAGAAGGCTTGACGATTACGAATCTTAACCTTTTAACTCTCAAAGAATAAGTCACAGAGGAGAGAAACTACAAAAAACTTTTACTTAAAGGGCTTCATAAGATTAAGTCTTTGAGATTCATCCTGTACAAGCCCAGTATTTAAATTAGTTGACCGTCTTGATTAAAATGGAGAGCTTTTTCAGTCAAAAAACTCAATTCAAGATTTTCTCCCGCATTATAGTTTTTTTCTGGGTCTGCTATGGCCTGTACCTCTTCACCGTTGACACTTATCTCAAGAATAATTTCTGCTCCTAGATTCTCAACTGAGGAAACAGTTCCATCTACCCAGGTCATAGCGGATTTCTGTTTTGAGGATGGATGATTATGATTATCTTTTAAAAGTATATCTTCAGGGCGAATTCCTAGGGTAGTTGTACCTGGAGGAAGTACCTCAGATTCAAATAAAGAGGTAGGAACAAGATTAATACGCGGGGAGCCTAGCCTGGAAGCAACATAGGTACTGCAAGGTCGATTGTATATTTCTGCTGGTGTCCCGACCTGTTCCAGCATGCCTTGATTTAATACCCCAATGTTGTCTGCCATTGTCATCGCTTCAACCTGATCGTGGGTTACGTAAAGAATGGTAGCTTCCATTTCCATTTGAATCCGCTTCAATTCTAATCTGAGAATTTCACGAAGTTTGGCATCTAAGGAAGAGAGGGGTTCATCCATCAAGAAAATGTTGGGTTTTCTAATTAGCGCTCTTCCGATAGCAACTCGTTGCATTTCCCCACCGGAAAGTGAGGTGACTGAAGACCTAAGTTTGTCATCTATCTTTAACAAATTAGCAATTTCCTGAACTTTTGTCTGAATTTCACTCTGAGATATTTTTCTAATTGGAGAACGAAGAGGAAACGCCAAATTATCAAAAACATTATAATTTGGATAAAGGGAGTATTGCTGATAAACAAAAGCCGTGTCTCGATAAGCTGGTTGAAGATTCGTTACGTCTTCATCATCAATGAACACCGCTCCCTGGTCAGGTTTTTCGAGTCCTGCTATAATCCTTAAGGTAGTTGTTTTTCCCGCACCTGTAGGTCCGAGTAAGACAAAAAATTCACCATGCTTGATTTCTAAATCAAGAGATTTAAGAGCCTTTGTGGAACCAAAGGATTTGTTGATATGCTTTAACTGTATATTCGCCATATCTATCTCACTGGTTTTCGCTCAGCAAGGCTAATTCTGTTTGACCGTCGAAAAGGATGGCGGATTCTGGAGAAAACTTAACACGTACAGAATCATTAATGTTTATTGAAGTGTCTTTAGCAACTCTGACTTTCAATTGACCGAACCCAGTTTCCACTGTACATATCTTACGGTTACCCAGATATTCATTCCCATAGACTTTTCCCGGTATACCTTGATTGTCGTCAAATTCCAGTTTTTCTGGTCGAACGCCAATATAATTGTGGTTCGAAAGACTGTTTGTTTTTTGTCTAGGAATTGCCATTTTTTGATCTCCAACCTGAACTTCTGTGTCCCCTGCTTGAATCATTGATTCGATGGGGATAAAATTCATTGCTGGTGAACCAATGAAAGAACCTACAAACTTGGTGGCGGGCCTGGAGTATATTTCATCAGGAGTTCCGTATTGTAAAACCTTACCTTGGTCCATGACGGCAATTTTATCTCCCATGGTCATGGCTTCAATCTGGTCGTGAGTAACATAGATGGTGGTTGCTTCAATCCTTTCATGCAGTTTCTTCAGTTCAAGGCTCATTTGTTCCCTGAATTCAGCATCAAGAGTTCCCAAAGGTTCATCCATCAGAAAAGCTTTTGGTCGTCGAACGATTGCTCTTCCAAGGGCGACTCGCTGACGGTCCCCTCCAGCAAGACCTGAAATTTTTGATTTCAAGATATGTTCGATTTGGAGAAGTTTAGCAACTTCTAAAACCCTTGTTTTTATTTCTGATGCAGACATATTTTGCATCTTTAATGGAAAAGCCAGATTTTTCCAAACGTTCATGTGCGGGTAGAGAGCAAACAACTGAAATACAAAAGCGATGTCCCTTTGAGAAGCTCGTAAAAAGGTAACATCTTCTTCGTCCAGAAGTATTTCACCAGAAGTAGGAATTTCAAGGCCTGCAATCATCCTCAGAGTAGTCGTCTTACCGCATCCTGAGGGCCCTAAAAGTACGAAGAATTCTCCATTCTTGATGGTCAAGTCAGTATTCTGAACAGCGACAAAATTGCCAAATGATTTATGAAGGTTTTTGAGAATAATATCAGTCAAATTAATCCCTATTGCTTGGGAAATGACTGACGACCACAAACCCCAAAGTACCCCCAAGGATTAGGCTGAAGGAGTAGGTGTAAAGTAACATGCTAAAGGGTTGCAAAAGCATAAATACCCCAAGGATAATGATAAGAGATGCAACATTTTCCCAAATTTCTCTTATGAACCAGGTCTTCATTGTTTCTATTCTATTTGAGTTTATTTTCTCACAGCACCAAAAGTGATTCCTCTAAGAAGATGTTTACGCAATACAACAGTGAAAATCATTACAGGCACCAAAAACATAACCGTACCTGAAGCGATAGCTGGCCAGTCCAATCCTCCTTCTCCAATTATTGTTGGGATAAATGGTGGTGCAGTTTGGGCTTCAGAAAATGTTAAAAGAACTGCAAAAGCATATTCGTTCCAGGCAAAGATCATACAAAATATGGCTGTTGCTGCAATTCCTGTCATCGCCTGAGGAAGAACAATTTTGTAAAATGCTTGAAATCTTGTATATCCGTCTACCATGGCTGCCTCCTCATATTCCCGAGGAATTTCATCCATAAATCCCTTTAATAACCAAACCGCCAAACTCAAATTCACCATGGTGTAAAGTATAATCATACCAAGATGAGTATCGCTTAGTCCCAGTTTGCGGTACATTAAAAAAATTGGAACAGCTACCGCAATTGGAGGAAACATTCTGGTTGAAAGAATAAAAAATAGTAGGTCATCTTTCAGAGGAATACGGAATCTAGAAAATGCGTAGGCTGCCAGTGATCCCAAAAAAACTGAAAGAAAGGTGGAACCGAATCCTATAATTAGTGAATTCGTAAATCTTCCTAAAAATCTTGAAGGACCTGCAATCACCATTTGCCTGCTTCTTACGAGTTCCTCATACCAAGTTTCTGGTGGAGGAAGTGAATCTAGATATTCCTGTGACTGCCTAGATCTTTGTGTAAAAAGATTAACCCATCCTTCAAGGGATGGATCAAAATAAACTAAAGGTGGATAGCTTACTGCGTCATTTGCACTTTTAAAGGAAGTCATCACCATCCAGACAATTGGAATTAAGGAAATAATGCAATAAATAATAATTATAATTGCTGCACTTTTCCTACTGAATGATGAAGGCTCTAAAGGAGAGGTTTGTTTTATTGTCTGCTCACTCATCTTTCTTTAACCTTATTCATCACTTTTACCCAGATATTGCCTAAACCGAAAATTGTGACAAACATGATTACGGCAAATGCTGAACTGTAGCCAGTTCTCCATTTTTCAAATGCTTCTCTTTTCAAATTAATTGAAGCTAATTCTGTAGTTGAACCAGGACCACCTCCAGTGAGTTCAACTACCAAATCAAACATTTTAAAATTTTCGATCCCACGAAAAAGGAGTGCTAACAACAAAAAAGGAAGTACAGAAGGTAGAGTTATATGAAGAAATTGCTGAAAAGTATTAGCCCTATCGACCTCTGCTGCCTCATAAAGATAATTTGGAATCGATTTCAATCCTGCTAGACAGATGAGCATTGTAAATGGAGTCCACATCCAGGTATCCACTATGATAATACTCCATGGAGCAAGTTTTACATCACCAATCATGGTGAATTCTCCAAAATTAAAGAAATAATTGATTATGTAATTAAAAATACCAGATTGTGGTTGATACATATATGTCCAAAACACTGCTACTACAGCGGGAGATAACATCATGGGTAATACAATTAATGTGGTGAGGATATCACTTCCTTTAAAATTTCTTTTTAGAAGTAATGCCAGTCCAAGTCCAATGATTGCTTGAAGAAGTAAGGTCCAGAACATGAAATGAGCAGTTGCCTGCATTGTTTCCCAAATATCCTCTTTATTCAATATTCTGATATAATTTTTTAAACCAATAAATTTAATTTCTCTACCAGGTTTGTTTGCGTAAAAATTAGTGAAAGACATACTAATCGCATATATAAGCGGATAAATATTTACCGCCAATAAAAGCAGAATAGTAGGAGTTACAAAAAGCCAGGTTAGTGCACGATCAGATAGCCCCTGACTTTTACTAAGTGTGTTTTTCACAAATAATCTTTAAAAAGATTCATTAATAGAATTTTTTTGAAGGCTCCCCATCAAATTATCAATGAGGAGCCAATTTTTTAATGTGTCAATTTGATTAAGATTTATTGAAATAATTTATAATTTACCATCCGCTTCAAAGGTTTCTGTCCAATCTTCAATCAATTTGTCCATAGCTTGTTTAGCTGTGCCTTTGTCACCAACAACAAAGTCATGAACTCTTTTTTGCATCGCAAGCATCAATTCTACAAAAGTGGGTTCTTGCCAAAAGTCTTTCACCTTTCCCATTGAATCTAGGAACCCTTGTGCATAGACCTGAGAATTGACAAATCCTGGATCATTAAGAACTGATTTGTGGCATGAATATCCACCTAGTGACCACCATTTTGCTTGAACTTCAGGTTTTGAGAACCATTTAATATATTGCAAGGCTAAGTCTTGTTTGTCTGAATATTTGACAACTGACATTCCTTGCCCACCTAAAGTAGCACCTTTTGCTTTTTGGTCAGGATTTGCAAAAAATCCGGATTTACCTCCACCGACATCTGGGTCTTTATTAACTCCAGGCCAGAAAGCGTACCAATTCATCTGCATAGCAACTTGTCCCGATTTATAAGCATCTAGGTTTGCTTCCATGTATGCGTCTGAATGTCCTGGAGGGGTACATTCTTGGTATATTTTTTTATAGAATTCCAATGCTTCAACTGCTCGGTCACTGTTCACAAAGCCTTCCATATCGTAGGGCTTATTAGGATTTTCATACTGGAAGCCCCAAGCATACATTGCAGCAGTGACACCCATAGTTATACCTTCAGAACCGCGTTCGGTATTAATGGCAACGCCATAGCGTTTTTTCCCATCAACAACTCTTCCCTGAAAAAATTTACAAACATTGTAAAGTTGATCCCAGGTGGTTGGAACTCCGAGTGAATATCCATATTCATCATTGAAAGCTTTTTGCAGGTCTGGCTTTGCAAACCAATCTTTGCGGTAAGCCCATGCTAAAGCATCTCCCATTGCAGGTAGAGCATAATAGTTTGGACTTCCTTTTGGCCATGTTGAATAAGCATAAACAGTCGGATCAAAGAAGTCGTCCATTGTAATTCCTTCTTTGTCAAAGAAATCATTAAGTTTTACATAATGACCGTAAACTGCACCTGCACCAATCCATTGGCTATCTCCGATGAGAACATCAAATGTTTTTCCACCAGAATTTAATTCATTCAGCATTCTATCAGCAAAGTTTGGCCATGGTACAAATTCATAACGCATTTCTATTCCTGTTTCCTTTGTGAAGTCTTTAGATAACTCCACAAGAGCATTTGCAGGATCCCAAGCCGCCCATCCCAGCGTTATATAGCGATCTTGAGCCACAATTCCGGTAAGTGTTACCGTTGAAAATAGCAATAGTGCTAATACAGATTTTAACGCATACATAGAGTCTCCTTTTTGAATGGAGGTTGAAATTAGACCAATCCTGTATTTCTACAAGTTCCTTGCACCATACAAAGCATTCACGGAGGTCCAAACCGCATAGGCTAATAATAAAACTGGTTTGAATTCGCCATTTTCAAACCCAAAAATTTTACTAACATTTCCATCTTAAAGCTGCCGTGTTAACTGGTGCATCCCATAAACGTATCATTTCAGTATTCAAACTTGATACAGTTATTGAACAACCATTCATATCAAGAGATGTAACATAATTTCCGACTAATGATCGTAATACTCTATATCCCTTTTGAGTCAGCAATTTGTGAACACAGTTATACATTAAATAAAGCTCCATAATTGGAGTAGCTCCAAATCCGTTGATAAAAAGAAGAACTGGATCTTTGGGGTCAGAGTTCAAATCCTCCATTACGGTATTAGTCATTTCTTCGGCTATTGAATTTGCACTTTCAATAGATACTCGTTTTCTTCCAGGTTCCCCATGAATACCAACACCCATTTCCATTTCAGTATTTCCAATATCAAATGTTGGTTTACCAACTGCTGGCACAGTACAACTGGTCAGGGCAACGCCCATTGAACGAGTTCTTGAATTAACCTCAACTCCGAGCTTGTAGCATGATTCCAAATTACTTCCTTCTTCAGATGCAGCACCCACAATTTTTTCAACAATCAGAGTTCCGGCAACTCCTCTTCTACCTGTAGTAAATGAACTGTCTTCAACCGCAACATCATCATTAGTAATTATCGTTTTATTTGGGCAATTAATCATTTCTGAAGCCATTTCAAAATTCATAACATCTCCAGAATAATTTTTAACAATAAATAATACGCCTTCTCCTCCATCAACCTTTAATGCAGCAGCCTCCATTTGATCAGGTGTCGGTGAAGTAAAAATTTCACCAGGACATGCAGCATGAAGCATTCCTTGCCCAACCAAACCTGCATGCAATGGTTCATGGCCACTTCCACCTCCAGAAATCAAAGCCACCTTTCCTTGAAGGCCACCACCTTTTCTAAATACAAAACATGGATCATTTTGGTATTCAAGAAGTTCAGAATGAGCATTGCAAAAACCTTGTAAACTTTCTTGAAGTACATTCTCAATCTCATTAACAAATTTTTTCATATAATTATTTCGTGATGAGGTTAATTAATTTAATTTAAATACTTCTTTGTTAGGTTCTTCCTTAAGTATTTTTGAAGCGAGGTAAGTTTTCACATTAACAAGTGAATTAGGACTTACAGAAATACTTCTAAATCCATTATCCAAAAGTTTTTCAAGATAATTTGTATCACTAGCAATATCTCCACATATACTTACCTCCCTCCCAGTCCTATGACCATGTGCATTGATTTTACTCATTAGATCCCAAAATGCAGAATATTTTGCGTGATAAAGGTATGATACTGAACGATTATCCCTTGCAGTAGCAGATAAATATTGAATTAAATCGTTACTACCTATTGAATAGAAATCGACATCAAATTTTTCAATAGATAGGGCCGCTAAAGGAACTTCAACCATGATCCCTAGTTTGGGTATACCAGCTTTTATACCTTTTTCACAAAGATTTAGGTATTCTTCAGTTATAATTTCCCTTGTTTCTTCTACTTCTTCCGGAATAGTAACCATTGGAAGCATGACTTGAATCGGACCAAGAGCTGTCGCTCGAAGTAGAGCCCTAATTTGACTTCGAAATAGATCTTTAAATTTAAGTGAGACACGTATGCCTCTAAAACCTAAAAAAGAGTTTTCTTCATTATTAGTAATTCCCTCAACGGGTTTGTCTCCACCTACATCAAATGTTCGAATTGTTATTGGCTTGCCACACGACCATTTAACAAGATTTGAGTAAACCTGAAATTGTTCTTCTTCACTTGGAATATGACCGTCTTTGATTAAAAATTCAGTTCGAGTTAGTCCAATGCCATCACAATGTTCTGGATCTATTTTTGTTAGCAAATCCATAGAGTCAGCATTTATTTTGACCAGAATCCTGTCGCCTTTTGAGTTAAATGAGGGCTTTGCTAATTTAGATAAATTTAATTGTATTTCTTCAAAATTATTTTGAACATTTTTTTGATATTCTTTCAACAATTTAGGGCTTGGTTCAATAATCAAACATCCTTTTTTCCCGTCCAAAATAGCATTTTTAACATTCTTCATTCTGTTAAGAGAAATTTTAAAATCTGTCAACATTGGAATACCATAGGATCTGGCAAGAATTGCAACGTGACTATTTGGACTACAATTTTTCAGCACGATACCTATAATTTGATTCCAATCTGTTTCAATGAACTCTGATGGAGTCATCTCATCTGCTAAAAAAATACTTTTTTCTTTGGCATTCAAGTTTTGAAAAGGCTTCGAAAAATTTTCATCATTTTTTGTTAAATTCCTTAAAACTCTTTTTTTTAAGTCTTTAAGGTCTTCTGCTCTTGCTTTGAAGTAAGAGTCAGTTTCTTCTTCAAACTCCTCAATCATGGAATCAAGTTTTTTTTGCCAGGCTACAGAACATTTTTCTTTAGCTTTAATACTTTTTAAAACGGGCTCGATAAGTTCCGAATCGTTAAGAAGTGAAATTTGAAACTCTAGGATATCCCCTTCAATCTGACTTTTTTTTAATGCTAAATCTTTTAATTGAGACTTAGTTTCTTGAACAGATTCGAGAAAAATGGATGGATCTGAAGTACCATGATTTTTTTCTAGTGAAGTTTTATTTCCAATAATAAGTATCTTTCCAATAGCGATACCTTCCGAAACTACTTGTGCAGGAAAACTTTGATTGGAAAAATTAATTTTATTCATTCAATCTCACTTTGTTCTTCACCGAAAGAATTTTGCACAAATTCAATTAGAGCATTTAAAGCTTGATTCGCATCTTTTCCTTCAGCTTTAAGATTTAATATTTGTCCATTTCTGGCTTTAAGACTCATAACTCGGACAATACTTTTGGCGTCAACCCATTTAGACTGATTTTCAAGTTTGATCCCTATCTCTGCTTTAAAACCCTTCGCCATTTCTGTAAAGCGAACAGCAGGTCGAGCATGAAGCCCAATTTTATGTCGAATTTTCACGGATTGAATATTACCTTCAGATGAATGCAAAATTTCTTCAGTATCTGTTTTTCTTTCTGCAGCAGACTTAACTTCTTCTAATGTTCCCCCACCCGCAGAAACAGCGCCGGCAAGAACAGCTCCTTCAACAAGTGGTGCATGACTAATTATTATTTTTTCTTGTTTTTCTTGATCAAGGAATTCCCTAGCAGTTTCTGCACTCATTTCTGCACTACCTAAATCATAAATTACTAGAACTCCCTCATCACAATAGACTTCTTCATATGCGCGATGGATTGCTTCTACATTAGTTCCCAATCCACCTTCGAAATCACCTCCAACAGCTTTTACAGGAACAGATTGACCAGACATTTGTTTTACCATTTCTGCTGCACCTGATGCTACGTCAGGAGAATGTGAAATTATAACAATTGCAACCTTGTCTTTTTTAATATGAGTCATTCGTTTTTGACATCAATCGAGTTACAGATTGCTTTAATCAGCAAAAGACTTGACATGGCACCTGGATCAATATGTCCAATACTGCGTTCACCAAGATACGAAGCTCTTCCTTTCAGTGCCTTCATCGTTTTTGTTGACTCACATCCTACTTCAGCAGCCTTAATTACATTTTCTATGATATCTTTGTTACATGATCCTTGTTCAATTTCATTTTCCAACTGTTTTGCTGCGGGAATCAGTGTATCAAGCATTGTTTTTTGACCCGCCTCAGACTTGCCACGTTTCTGAACATCTTCAATTCCCCCCCATAACATTGCTGGTAAATGTTCCAGAATGATCGAATCATTTTTTATATGCTTTGCCATGCCCATAAAAAAACTTCCATAAAGAGGACCGGATGCACCCCCCACCTTCATAACAAGTGTCATTCCAGTTTTCTTGAGTGCTGCAGATGGAGACATTTGACTTATTTCAGAAGAGAGCTCATATATTGATTGGAACCCGCGGTTGAGATTGTTCCCATGGTCAGCATCTCCAATTTTAGAATCTAGTTCAGTTAAATATCGTTGATTATCATTTATTATTTTCTGGCACTCAAAAATCATAAGCTCAAAGAGTTTTGCGTTCATGATTATGCTAAATGATGGGATGATTAATTATAATATGTTATATATCTCATGAATGGTGGGACAATAAAATACAAACCCAATCTTTGTCAACACTTTTTTATTGCGGTCATAAAATGAAGGAAATAATTACCAAATACACAGATACTGAGACTGAACATTACTTCAAGGGCTTATCAAATTCGAATGGGATAGCATATGGGAAGTTGGTTTGGCATCCATCTTTTGAGGAAATTATCACATCAAAGAGTGAAATTCGTTACGACAGTGAAGATTTGATAAAAGCCATTCAAATAGCCAAACGACAGTTAGAAAAATTATCATCTCGAGTAGATAAAGAGGCCTCAGCCTTTCTTCAATTTCAAATAGCTGTCCTCAGTGATCAGGATTTTTTGAACACTTTAAAGGGGGAGTTAAAAAGAAAAAAATCAGCTGAAGAAGCGTGGAAAAATCATTTAAATCAAATTATTGAGCAATACCGTAATCTAGATGATCAATATTTCCGAGAACGTTATGAAGATTTTCTTGATATTAGAAATCGAGTTTTAGGAATAATGATAGGACATAAAGCTAATAGAAATTATATAGGAGAAACTATTTTTGTTGGTAAACAATTGATGCTTTCTCAGTTTCTTGAAATGGATTTAGAAAAAGTTAAAGGTATAGCGCTTTTTTACGAAAATGATTTTAGTCATTTAGCAGTTTTAGCTCAGGCAAAAAAAATTCCAATTATTTTTAAACTTCAAGCACGGCCTGAAGATTTCCAAGAAGAAAGTTATGGAATTTTAGATTCTCTCAATTCTGTATTGATTATGAATCCTTCAATTAAGTGTATTTCTAATTATGAATCTCAAGGATATAGATTTTTTGATCAAAAAACTTCGGAAAAGAATAAGAATAAGAATAAGAAAAAAACTGATTGGGTAATTGAAGAAATAGCAAAGAAAATAATTAAAGGAGAATACGAAGAAGGTCAAAAATTACCAATAGAAATAGAATTAGCAGAATCTTTTGGAGTAGGAAGAAATATCATTCGTGAAGGAATAAAATTTCTATCTGCAAAAGGTTTGCTGTTTACGGGACCTAGAAAAGGCACCATTGTTAAATCGAAATCAGATTGGTCTATCTTTGATCATGAAGTAATCAATTGGGGAATTGAATCAGTCAATAGAGATTCTAGTTTTTATAATCATTTATTTGAATTTCGAATTTTGCTAGAACCAATCGTTAGCCAACAAGCAGCATTGAGAATTGAAGAAAAACAAAAAATTATGTTAAAGAAAAAACTAGAAATTTTTGAAAAATCAATGGAGGATCCTCAAAATAGAAATCTTGCAGAAATTAATTTTCATCAGCAAATTTATAGATCCACAAATAACATATTTCTTTCAAGTCTTTTCCATTTAGTGAAAGTAAGTATCAAAGAGAATCAAAAATTGCATCATTTTGAATTCCCCACAAATATAAGGATTTGCAAAAAAGTTGTAGAAGCAATTTTAAATGAAAAAGCATCTGATGCTTTTAATTCTTCTCTAGATTTAGTAAGATTAATACGCAATGAGCAAGATCGTATAAATAATATAAAATTTAAATATTTATAATTTATTTTATTCTCTTTTTCATTTCATACAATAATTAAAATGAATTCGCTCTTAAGCATTGATAAAATCAATATTATTGAATTATCAAACTTGGAGTTTGGGCCTTGTGCGGATGTGGCCTAATCCTCTACATCTCTAAAGAAACCTATCCCGGAGCATCCATCTCCTGCATCTCGATCAGGCCTGAGTAGACTAACTCATCATCAAACATAGTTATCAATTTCACGATTAATTGTTATAATATCACATTAGGTACGAAGAGGGGGTGGGGCACAAAAGCCCCCTTTTAATATACTGAGAACATTCCACCTCTCTACTCGGGGTATGATTTAGGTGTTATGAAACTTAACAGAGATGAACCATGAAACACGG
>CETU01014742.1_pt1 | contig 12522 bp, 9 predicted proteins | sample 356531 | NCBI WGS metagenome assembly CETU01 (sample SAMEA2623488, study PRJEB7988) | marine metagenome | isolation source: saline water (ENVO:00002010), including
TGAATTTACATTTTGACCAAGTAATGTAATTTCTACAAAACCTTGTCTAATCGCTTCGATAGCCTCTTTTTTAATACCTTCAATAGACCTACTTCTCTCTCGGCCTCTTGTAAATGGTACTATACAAAATGTACAAAACTTATCACAGCCTCTCATAATTGATATCCATGCATTAACACCTTCTCGCCTTGAAGGAAACATGTCATCGTAAACTTCAAATTTTGATAATCTAGTATCAACATAATGATTCATATTTTCATTTCGATTAGTAATAATTTCTGGAATCCTTCTATATGAATCTGGCCCAAGAACCACATCAACATAAGGCTTTGAATCAAGAATAACATCTTTTAGGTTCTGTGCCATGCATCCTAGCACTCCCAATAATAATTCTGGCTTATTATTTTTCAAAGATTGTAAGCTATCTAATTTGTTATGCACAGTCTCTTCAGCTTTTTCACGAATTGCACATGTATTTAAAAAAATCGCATCAGCTGATTTGATATCATCAGTAATTTGATAACCACATTTATTAAGCATGCTACCAACTAATTCAGAATCATACACATTCATTTGACAGCCATATGTTTCTATATAATATTTTTTTTGTTCCATGTAAATCTTATAGTCTCTCTATTTTTATATAATTTAGATAAAATCTAACATTCTTATCTAATATTTAATTAGCCCAATCATTTGAGTTGTCAAAAAAATAATCTTTTGGGTTTTTTGCCTGCTTATTATACTGAACTTCATAATGCAAATGCTCAGCAGTAGTAAGCCGACCTGTATTTCCAACTTCTCCAACTTTATCACCTCTCTCTATTTTATCACCTCTTTTAACAGATCTTTTATGAAGATGTCCATAATAGGTTTTATATCCATAACCATGATTTACTAATACATAATTACCTGAGGTGACTGAATACTGAGATTTTTCCACTTCACCATCTGCCGTAACAAAAACTGGTGTACCCGTATTTGCAGAGTAATCATCTCCATCATGGTGATGCCACCTTAAAGTTACAGGATGTCTACGGTTTCCAAATAAAGACGACTGATAACAGTCACCCGTAATTTTTTTACCTTTTATCCATTTAGTTTTTTTACATGTTTTAAAATCAACAGGATGAACAGCAGGATATCTCACTAATCTATCTACATTTATTTGAGCCTTATTTAAAATTTCAGAGTAACTGAGCATCTCTAGATTAATCATTCTATGTAGGTCATCTACATTTTTTGCAATGGATGATAGATTGTTAATTTTATTAGGAATTAAATATTCAAAATCATTTAATGATTGAATTTGTTCTTTATCATATCCAACTCCAAGCTCCCTAACTTCCTTATGTATTGGAGGAAGCTTCACTAATCTTCTAAATTTTTCTTCCTGCAGCTTTAAGGAATCTAACAATTTAGATATATTTTTTATTTGATTATTTTGGTTATCAATCACATCTAATAATTGGACATTATTAGATCTATGATGTTTAATTTCTTTAAATTCAAAATAATTCAGAATATCACTTGAAAAAAAATAAATATTAATAAAAATAAAAAACATCAAAAAACTTATTACAGAGAATAGCTTCAAGAAAGAAAAACTATATTCTTGTAATGCAAACTCATTTTCTTTAATTAATATTATTTTATACTTATCTTTAAACAACTTCATTTACTTTGATTATGTTCTATAATATTTTTAATACGATTAATTTTATCTAATAATAAAATAAAATTTTCATCATCTGAATAATCAGATATATTATCATTTACATTTAAATTGTAAATATACTTACCCAATTCAACATATGCTTTTTTCAATTTCCATTTTAATTTTTCATTTTCAATATGCTGTATACCTTTGTCCGCATACTCTTCACTTTTGAAAATGGCTTTTTTAAAATAAATATCAGATTTTTCATATACCTTTTTTCCAAATTTATTAAACCTTTCAATAATAATATCTAAAGTATCACTCATTTATACTTCTAATTGAATAATATTCATAATTTCATCCAACTCTTGCAAAGATTCCATCAAACTTTGAGATATTCTATCATCGACTTTAACAATTGAAAAAGCATTATCACCCTTATTAGTCCTACTTAATAAAAATTCAGCTATATTAATTTTAGAATCTCCAAGTATTTTTCCTACTTTTCCAATTACACCTGGAACATCAATGTTTTCTATTAAAAGCATGTTCCCTTCCGGCATAACATCAATTTCAAAACCCATCATTTCAACTAATCTTAAGTGTCCTTTCCCAAACACAGATCCGCTAATAGTATATTCTTTATCTTCACTATTTATAATTTTGCTTACAATCAAATTTGAATATGCAACAGATTTAGAATTGTATGAGTGAGTAAAATTAATACCTCTATCATTTGCTATAGATCCAGAATTAACAAAATTTAATTTAATATCAGAAGTCTGTTCTAATAAACCAATTAGGAATGATAGTACAATTGGCTTGGTATCTTCTATTTCACCAAAACACTCAATCGATACTGATTTAATTGAAGATGAATCTATTTGCGATTGTAGCTTTCCCATTAATGAGGAAATATCTAAAAATGGTTTTAAAATTTTTAATTTAGTCAAATCTGAAAATGGCATATTAATTGGATTAGATAACTTTCCTTTAGTCAAAAAGTCTGCCACTTGCTTACAAATTCCCACAGAGACACCTTCTTTAGCTTCAAAGGTGGAGGCTCCTAAATGGGGTGTTAATAAAATATTCTTTGCTTTCAACAAAGGAGAATCTTTTTTCAGAGGCTCTTCTTTAAAAACATCAATAGCAGCACCTGCAATAACATTATCATTCAAAGCTTCTGACAAGTCCTCCTCGTTAATGATTCCACCTCGAGCAACATTAATAAGTTTTGCATTATTTTTCATTTGTGAAAATCGTTTAGAATTAAATAAATCTCTTGTAGAATCAATTAAAGGGACATGAATAGTAATTATGTCGCTATTTTGAATTAAATAATCCAAATCTACTACCTTAATCTTATTTTCATCAAACATGTCTTGATTAACATATGGATCATAACCTAAAATATTCATATCATAGCCATGTGCCCGCTTAATAACTTCTCTACCTATCCTACCCAGACCAATCACCCCAAGAATTTTTCCTTTAAGCTCATTACCAACCAATTTATGTCTATCCCATGAGCCAGACATAAGTCCCATATGTCCAAGCTGAATATTACGACTTAAGCACGACATCATAGCTAGTGTATGTTCTGCTGCAGAAATAGTATTTCCATCAGGCATATTCATAACTATAATTCCATGATTAGTAGATTCATCTAAATCAATATTGTCTACACCAACACCTGCTCTACCTATAATTTGCAAATTTGAAGCTTTTTGAATATAGTCAGAAGTTATTGTAGTGCCGCTTCTAACTATCCAACCATGAATTTCTGGAAGAATTTGATAGAGCTCTTCATCAGAAGAGTTCGGCAAAACAATCACTTCAATATCTAATTCAGTTAGTATGTCAATACCATTTTGAGAAATTGGATCTGTAATTAACACTTTATACATTTGATAACACCTTGTCAAAATCCTCTAAATACTCTAAAAGGTCTGATTTGTAAATATTACCCATATGTGCTATTCTAAAAGCATCTCCTCTTAATTTTCCATACCCTCTATCCATTCGATATCCTAAGCTTAAGAGTTTATCATTAATTTTATTAATATCCCAATTTTGGATATTATTTATACATGTTATAGTTTCAGATCGACACCCAGGTTCAGGAAACAATGTTTGGTTGTGCGAAAGTGCCCAATCTTGTGTTATAGAAGACATCTCACGGTGTCTTGCCCATCTTTCATCTAAGCCTTCATCTTGAATGATTTGTAATACTTTTTTTAATGCAAACATATGAGGTATTGATGGTGTAGATGGAGTTTGATCTTTTTCATAATATTTTTCATATGTCAAAATATCTAGGAAATATCCTTTATTCTCAATATTCTTTGATTTTTCAATAAATCTATTAGAAGCTGATAAAATAGAGAATCCTGCAGGGATACCCCATGCTTTTTGAGTTGATGAAAATATAAAATCTATTCCTAATCTGTCAATTTCAATTTTAATTCCAGCCATTGAGCTTACAGCATCTACCAACCAAATCACATCAGGATATTTAGATTTTAATAATTGAGATATTTCATCTAAATTGCTCTTTACTCCTGTTGATGTTTCATTATGAACCATCGCAAAAACATCAAAATCTCCAGTCTTAAGCATTTCATCTACATCTTCAGCTTGAACACCAAGACCCCAATCATAATCAATAGATTTACTTTTCAATCCACATTTATCAGGCACTGTTGACCATTTAGAACTAAAGGCTCCATTTACAGCATGCAATACACCTTTTTGAACAGAATTAGTTAATCCCATTTCCCATAAACCTGTTGCCGCATGTGATATTAAATATATCTTATTATCTGTATATAAAACTTCTTTTAAACCTGATTTCAATTCTAAAATTAGATCACTTATCTCAGGAGTTCTGTGTCCTATCTGAGGTGTTGATAAAACTTTTAAAATATCATCAGATACATGTGTCGGCCCTGGTATAAATAATTTGGGAAATTTACTCATATTTGAAATTCTCTTTAAAATTCATGTTTTGGAATTAATTATAAATTACAAAAAATAGACGATGTGACAAACGTTAAAGAATTATTAAATTCAATGGTTTATTATGCAAAAATTAAAAGTAAATGAAATATATTATAGTATTCAAGGCGAATCCTCTTTATCAGGCTTACCATGCATCTTTATACGACTAACTTATTGTAATCTTAGATGTACATACTGCGATTCTGAATATGCATTTTATGACGGAGAAGACCTTACTGTTAAAGAAATCCTTAAAAAAATCAAGAAGTATGATTGTAATCTAGTAGAAGTTACCGGAGGAGAACCTCTTTTACAAAAAGAATGTCTAAACTTGTTAACTGAACTTGAAAACAATAAATACAATGTCATGCTAGAAACTAGTGGATCTTTACCAATTAATAAAATATCTAAGAATGTAAAAAAAATAGTTGATTTCAAATGTCCTTCAAGCGGCATGGAGCACAAAAATTTATGGAGTATTATTGATGACATATCAAATAATGATGAGATAAAATTTGTTATAGGAAATCAGGATGATTTTAAATGGGCCCTGAAAAAAATTGAAAAATATGACATTGAAAATAAATGTGAAATTCTATTTTCATGTGTATTTGGAGATATTGAGTATGAAAAAGTAGTTAAATGGATGTTGAACTCTAATGTAAATGCACGATTTCAATTACAAATGCATAAACATATTTGGGATAAAACAGAAAGAGGAGTATGAAAAGAGCAATTGTATTAGTATCAGGTGGTATGGATAGTTGTGTAACCGCTTCTTTTGCAAAAAAACATGAATTTGAACTGTACTTCTTACATATAAATTACGGTCAAAAAACAGAAAAAAGAGAACTACAATCATTTAATCAAATAGCTGATTTTTTCAATGCTAAAGAACGATTAATTATTGATATGAATTATTTTTCTAATATTGGAGGTTCATGCCTTACTGATTCAAATATTGATGTACCTGATGGAAACCTTGACAGTAAAGATATACCTGTATCTTATGTTCCATTTAGGAATGCAAATATCTTAGCAGCTGCAACTAGTTGGGCTGAGGTCATTAATGCTGAAACAATCTATATAGGTGCAGTAGAAGAGGATTCCTCAGGTTATCCTGATTGTAGAAGAAGTTTTTATGACTCTTTTGAACAAACTATTAATGAAGGTACAAAGCCCGATACAAATATAAAAATTATAACTCCATTGATCAACTTATCAAAAAAAGATATTATACTTAATGCAATTAAATTAAAGTCCCCATTAGGATTAACATGGAGTTGCTATAAAAATGAAACAATAGCTTGTGGTAAATGCGACTCTTGTTTACTAAGAGAGCGAGGTTTTAAAGAGGCACGACAACAAGACCCAATATTAATCTAAGATTAGATTAACAACTAAAACAATATCTAATACATTAATCATTTCATCACCATTTAAGTCAGCTGAACATAGCTCAGATAATTCTTCAACATCTAATATATGATTAATTATCAATACCACATCTAATACATTGACAACTCCATCGCCATTTGAATCACCTGCATCATTACATGATTGCGATTCAAATACTACAATATTAAAATTATCAATCGCTGCTTCAATAATTGATCCACCTGTTCCATTGTCACCATCAAAATATTCATCTGAAGCAATAAATCTAAATTGGACTTCATCATTTAATGATATATAATCAGTTATAGAATGATAAGACCATTCCCAAGAATTATTTGTAATATTTGTACTTACAACATTAATCCAATTGGCTCCACCGTCATTTGATATTTGAAATTCAAAAAAATCATTGCTTGGATTGTCACCTACATTATTAGAATACCACTTTTCATATGATACAAATGATTCTTCAAAATCTGATAAATCAAATACTGGAGAAAATAAAGTAGTCTTTCCACCATCTACATCATCATAACCTACATTATCTCCTTGAATATTGTTACCAGTTATAAAACAATAAGAACCTTCATCATTTTGGCTATCATAACCCGGCTGAACAATTACACCTTCATAATAAGTTGCATTAGGAATACCTCTTTCCCAAATACCACTGCTAGCATCGTCAGAATTAGAGCCAACATACCAACCACTATTATTATTAAAATTCTCACTGATGTATACAATAGGTTCCCCAACAACAATTTCGATTGAATCAGAAGTTACAATACCATCGTCATCAGAAATAGAAACTGTAACCTGTTCAATTCCATCACTAGAATTATTACTAATTTGGAATTGAATTAAATCATCCAATTCTATTTCAGTTCTTCCATTGATTCCTGATATAATAAAATTACTTTCTTCAAAAACAATATCGTCAGATGTTGATGAAACATCTACATATACATCACCATTAGATGCACTCAAGCCCTTATTGTTTATGTAAAGAGATAAATAATAATCTTCTCCTGAAACAAATGAATCATTATTTACACCATCCAATTGAATTTCATAATGTGCACCAACAATCAAGGATAAAAATTGATTCGGATATAAATTTTCTTCTGCCAATGGTAAAATTCGATCTGATGCAGGCCAAAAACCATCATTTGCATTTCCAACCTCAGGTGTATATGCAAAGATATTTTCTTCACCATAAAACCAATCATCAGCTTCTCCATTAACTGTATATCCAACAGTCTCTATTCCAGTACCCATTAAATAATTATTATACTTGGTCATTTCATTACCATATTCTCTAAAAGTTGACAAATCTGGTTCAGGAGGAAGTAACCCTGGAATATAACCATATGGATGAATTAGTAAATTCCCATAGGAATGGTAATTAAAAGCTGCTAAAAAATCATGTTCTAGTACAAAATCTCTTATTGCTCGTGTTTCAGGCTCTGAAAATGAGCTTGGACCTCTATATGTTTGATTACATGGATCTGGGCTTGAACCTTGATCATCATAACCCCACATGAAACCATAATTTCGATTTAAATCAATACCATCCCAATTATTTTGATTATTATTATTTGAGCATGTTTCTCTATGGTTCTTTCTTTGCATACCACCACCATTAGGTGCATATTCTTGGTTGTAAACTAATCCATCAGGGTTCAAACATGGAACAAACCATAGTTCTCTATTATCTAATATGCCTGATGCTAAATCATCTGTATCATAATTTTCAAGCAACCAATACATATAATAAAATAAATTCATATAACTCATTGGCTCTCTAGCATGATGCAAACCAGTATATAAAACCTCTGGTTCATTCTCATCAACATTTGGATTATCACTTAATTTTATCGCATATATATCTCTACCTTCAAGCGATTGTCCTATGACTTGCAATGATGAGGCTAATGTTGGATAATCTTCAGAAATTTCTTGTAAATGCTCATTAATTTCTTCATGTGTATAATAGCCTCCCATTGATCCATAATCAAAATCTCTAGATTGAATATTATATAATCGCGACTCATAAAAACTTTGTAAATCTTCATGAACAACTTCAAATTCTATATCTAGATAAGAGATTTTGTCTACAAATCTGCTTGATGCTGCAAATTCAATATATTCACCTTTTTTATAGGTAGCATGATCTATTTCAGCTCCTAAGCTATTTAGCTGATACATTACTTCTGTTGTTGGATTGTATACTTTAATGAGCTTATAATTTTCTATTGAAAACATTAAAGTTAAAAACATAACAATATATATATATTTTTTCATAATTAACCTTTAATTAGTTTAATGCCTCATTGGCAATTAATATAACATCTAATATATTTAAAACACCATCCCCATTCATATCAGCTAATTGGAATTCTATATCTGATAATTCTGATGTACCTAAAATTCCATTTACAGTTAAAACAATATCTAAAATGTTAACTGACTCATCTTGATTTACATCTCCTGGCATTGATGGAGTCCCTATTGAATTGAAATTAAAGTAACCTGCCATTGGTAAAGTTTCTAATCTGCCAGAATTATCCATTGCCTCAATATAATATTTAATATTCGCATCTACAGGTTGAGATGGAATATTTGCCGAATAACAATCTGGGATATCCTCTGGACATACTGACATTGTAATTTCTTCAATATTATTACTATCATCAGTCCACCAATACACTTTCAATTCTTCATTAACCAACCCTGTTTGACTTAAATCATCAATAGTTGCTTCAATTGTATAAAAATTTTGAGGATTAGATTGATTTTGAATTGGACTATGAAAAATTTGTAGCATTTCAAGATCAGGTATTCCTTTTGTCCTACAATGCAGTGCATCCGTAGATTGCCAAGATCCAGTAAAACCTAAAACTTCATATCCAGGTAAGGCTTGTTCATAAACCTCTATTGCATCATCGTCCCAACTGCTATTCATTATAGGGACGAAAACTTTATTATTTAAAATTATTGAATTCGTATATGGCTGGTCAGATGGGGTATAGACTCTAAAAATCTCCCAAGGATTGCCATAGCCCGTATATGTATTTTCAAAATAATCTACTACTTCTTCAATCTCACTATATTGAGGATGAGAAATTGGTACAGATCTTATAAGTATTTTACTAGGAGATAAATATTTACCCCAACAGTCAATATGATCAATATACGTGTTATTTGGGTCCTCAATAACATGGTAAGTCTCAATTCCATAATAATCTTGCATCAGATTGTTAACTTGATTATTTGAATAAGTATTTTCAGAGTAAACCAATGTTGTAGATGCAGCACCACCAATACCATCAGTCATATAATTGCCACCACAGTGCTCTAAATCTGTTGAATAATATGGTGTATTTAAATAATTTGACATTTTCTGAGGAGCCTGATTGTCATTTGGCCTTGGTCTATTATATGTAAAATCTACTACTCCAACTTCTTTATTTCCATCAACAACCCACCATGGACCATAATCTCGAGTCCAATATGAATCTGTTGAACCTAAAACAAATTCGACATTATCCATATTTACATTTGCATTATTCATTGAATTATATGCTGAATTTTGCAAATTTGAAGAAACTAAGCAATATACAGTTACATCTTCAGCCATTTCACGAATCAATGATGTAGAAACTCCAAATGGATATCGAATCAAAACACCTTCCATACGTTCATATTCAGCGATATTCCTAACTGGAGGTGGAGGTGGAGGAGTACTCCTACCCATTTCGTCTATAATATGTAAATTATCTAGCTCAGAAGCAGATAGTCCGATAGGTAATTCGGAATCTTCTGAAGCAAATAAAAAGCCAATAAAAAATAATATAAAAAAATTTACAAATATCATTCACTATAAAATTACTAAATAATGAACTTTAAATTATTCTTATTTATGTAACAATTTGTTATTTTATTCTAATGAATTCAAACACTCTACCACTGTTTGAATATTTAAATCACAATCTAAATCTTGCACTTCTAACAGCTCTAACTCAGCATTATTAAAGTTACCTAATCTAACCTCCGTCTGAGCCCTTAATATTCTAATAGTATTATGATTAATCAATGTGTCATGATCAAAGATGTATTCAATATTACATTCATTCATTCCCTGACCTAACAACTGTTGAGAATATATCATTGTTGAGTCTGAATGGTCTACCATCATGTACCAATATGTAGAATCTAAACCGTAATCGTAAAATTTTCTAGATGACTCTAATGCTTGATAGCTACTATTATAGGCCTGACCTGCTAATAAATTTTGACATAATATCGAGCATTCTGAACTAGGACAATTATTATTGCCAAAATACTCCGCAGCAAGAGAAAAATATTCATTCGATATACTTCTTTGATACTCTCTACTATTAAGGTTACTTAATCCTTGTATTGAATTTGCTTTATAAATAGAGTTCCAAGCTAAGCCAACATAAGCATCACTAAAATACTGTGTATTATTATTCAATAAAACCGTTGAAAATAAATCATGAGCTCTATCGTAATCTCCATCTTCAAATTTTTTCCAACCATCTAAAATATAATATATTCCATCAAGAGGACTTGTCTTTTCTACTAATTGATCAGTGCAAGACATGAAAATAAATAAAAATAATATAATTAGAGATTTTATCATTTAAGCAATGTAACCTTCCTGATGTAAGACTCATCATTGGTAGAAATTTTAACAAAATAAATTCCTGAACCTAATGCAATCCCTGAATCATTCGTACCATTCCAGTTAATCGAATGATAACCAATTGAGACTTCTTGATTTAATAATCTGTTTACTTTCTGACCTAAAATATTATATATATCAATAGACACATTCTGCTTAGAATCTAGATTATATTGTATAGTCAAGGTCGGATTAAATGGGTTCGGATACAAATTAACTAATTCAAATTTTTCAGGAACAGGATTTTTCGCCTCTGGATTATAAAAAACAGAATAGATTCCTCCAAACATTGCATCAGCAAATATTTTCCCATCCTTTATACTTGATTCAATTTCTATCCATTCTTCATTTTGCTTATTTTTTATTTGATATTTCCATAAATCATCATCAAAACTAATATTACTAAATTCTAAAGTAATCGGTTGGTTAAATGCTTTTTGATAAGGAAATACATGGTATTCAGAGCTCATTTGAATGTTGTTATTTACTATATTAGAGTTGTAATCTTCTGAGAATAAAGCAATGCCTGTTTTATCTAATACTGAATTAGGACTAGAGTGAATTGCAAATAAATCATCTGGAGAATAAATAGTTTTTGCTAAATCATCTTGCAAAAACTGAAATGCAATTGTTTTAGTTGATTTGCCAATATTCTCAACCAAATCTCTAACTTGGAAATTATAATTTACTATACCAGTTTCAAAAAATGTTGATGATAAATGAAAATAATAATCATCAATTTTATGTGGAATTCTATATATCGATGAATCTGGAAAGTCTATCCAAATACTTGCAACATTCTCAATCGTCTCCTCAGAGGTTTTAAAGTAAAGCTCATAATATTCATTATACAAATCATTTTCAACAAATGAGTATTTAGCAATAGGAACCTCTAAATCAACAACCAAATCTCTATTGGAAATAGTTTTATTAGAAATGTCATGGTTATAAATATCTCTTGAATAGTTTTGGGCGACTACATTCCATTTATAATTCGTAAATCCTGTAGTGTCAATATACATCAATGTATCGTATCTAGGCAAAAGTGTATCATCAGCTTCCCATGATGCATCAAATACAAATGTATCTAAATATGCAGGAAACAAACTATTCATATCTATATCAACAAAATAAGAAGTATCATTGGAAAATAAATTATCCCTATATGATGGTAACAAATCTTGACTACCTTTAATAAAATCAAACAATACATATGTATAATCAGAACTATCTGTTGTCATCTCTAATCTATAATAAGTTTCAAATAATGTATCTAAATTGGTTGTAGCATAAGTATCTACATCTAATGAATCATTTTTCTCCCATGCGAATCTCATTTTTTCTGGAATTTGAATGTCTGGTGCAAAGTCTTGATAAGGCAATCTAAAATACTCCACCATTGTTGTATCTAAAAAGAAAGTGGTAGAATCAATTGCATACTCATGAGTTTTAGCATGAACCACAAAATCTTTTGATTTGTCAGAGACTTGTCTTACATACAATTCTTTTTCAATTGTTGATGACTGTTCTATACCAGAATAATCAGTTCCACCTTTATCATTTAAATTAAAACGTAAATACGATAATCCATTATGATTATCATTTAATTCAAAAGACAAATGAGCTTTAGTTGTATCGATTGGGTCAATTAATAATGATGGTGGACTTTTAAATAAAATATTATTAGGAGTATCTGAATTCAAGCCTTTCAACTCATTATTAAATTTATCATATGCTATAATATTAAACTCTAATG
>CETU01156387.1_pt1 | contig 12506 bp, 9 predicted proteins | sample 356531 | NCBI WGS metagenome assembly CETU01 (sample SAMEA2623488, study PRJEB7988) | marine metagenome | isolation source: saline water (ENVO:00002010), including
TTGATCATTTGAAACTTGAAGCTCGCCTTTTACTAAATCATTGAAAGTTGTAGAACCCTCCGTTGGCATTTTAAACCGCACAACAGTGTTATTATCCCTTTGTAAACCTTTCTCTCTGAATTTCTTATCATCTTCTAAATCATTTCCAGGGCAGACATAGGCACATCCCATCTCAAGAAGAGAGTCAATCATTTCGTTGTAGCTATTTGCATTAAGCGATTGGTAAACTACGTCTTGATCAAACTCAATTCCCAACCACTGAAAACTATTGATAATCTCGTGAGTATATTTATCCTCTGACCTTTCCTTGTCAGTGTCTTCTATTCTCAAAAGGCAATCGCCGCCATGCGACTTTGCATATAACCACGCAAATAGAGCTGTTCGAGCACCTCCAATATGAAGATATCCTGTCGGGCTTGGAGCAAATCTAGTTACAACTTTAGACATCTAAGTTAATCCCAATGGGTCTGTACCTGTTTCTTCCTTCATTCTCTGTAGATACTCTTTATGATTTTTTTCGTCCTCCTCAGACAGTTCAATTAATTTTAATTTTAATGAGGAATGTTCAGCAGATGAAATTTCATCTTTATCATCTGAAGAATTAATATTTTCTTCATTAAAATCTAGAGCACTCTGCCCTCCTGTCATTGAAAGGTAAACATCGCCAAGTATCTGGGAGTCGAGTAACGCACCATGGAGCTCTCTATCGTATCCGCTTACTTCATATCTTTTAACCAAAGCATCAAGACTATTTCTTTGTCCTGGGTGTTTTTCTCTAGCTATTTGTAATGTATCTGTAATTTTAAATACACATTCCGCTATCTTAGGTAGTTCCTTAGATAAAAGCTTAATTTCATGGTCTAAAAACTTAACATCGAATTCAGCATTATGAATAAGCAACTCAGATTGATCTATAAAATCTAAAAAATCTTGGTATATATCCTTAAATCTTGGCTTATCGCTGAGAAATTCTGTTGTCAGGCCGTGAACTTGAAGAGCAGCTTCATCGCTATCTCTATCTGGGTTCAGATAAACATGAAATTGTTCACCGGTAAATTTCCGATTAATTAATTCTATGCATCCGATTTCTATAATTCTGTGTCCCGATTTCGGATCTAAACCAGTTGTCTCGGTATCTAATATAATTTGTCTTAACATTTAAAGCTCATCTATACCTTTGTTTGCAAGTAAATCAGCTATCTCATTTTCTCTGTGCCCGCTGTGACCCTTAACCCACTTCCATTGGACTTCATGAAAGTGATTCAGTGCATCTATCTTCATCCATAACTCTTGGTTCTTAACTGGCTTCTTTGCAGAAGTTTTCCATCCATTTTTCTTCCAACCGTGAATCCATTTTTCAATGCCGTCCTTTAAATAATTAGAATCTGTCACTAATTCTATAGATTTTTTCTCTCGAAAATATTCTAAGGCTTTTATAGCAGCCATCATTTCCATCTGATTATTGGTTGTACTATCTTCTCCTCCATAGAGAGTGATCTCTTCTCCTTCCAGTAAAATAAGAACGCCCCATCCACCTGGTCCAGGATTGCCCCTACAAGCACCATCTGTAAAAATAGAAATGGAATTCGACATCCCGAAATTGTATTACACTTAGACTAACTATTCTCTCTTTCTAAGTGTAAAATCAACAAATGTTTGAAGTTTCTGCGATAAAAGCCTTTTCAGATAACTATATTTGGACACTAATCAAAGATGGTGAGGTAACAATAGTGGATCCAGGGGATCCAGAACCTGTAAAAAACTATCTAAACGAAAAAGGTTTGAATCTTAAAAACATTCTTATTACTCATCACCACTTTGATCATACTGGAGGTATTGAAGAGCTAACCGATATATATGGGTGTGAAGTTTATGGTCCTGATGGTGGACATATCAAAGGAATTGGAGTGAAAATTCAAGACAACCAAGAATTCACCATAATGGATGTCACTTTTAAAGCTTTTGCAACTCCAGGGCACACTTTAGATCATCTTTCTTACTATGTGGAAGATGACTCAGACCCCCTCCTTTTTTGTGGAGATACTTTATTTTCTGGAGGTTGCGGAAGATTATTCGAAGGAAGTCCAAAGCAAATGCATAATTCCCTCTCAAGACTGGCAGAATTACCAGGCAAGACAAAAGTCTTTTGTACTCATGAATACACCGAGTCAAATCTCAGATTTGCAATTGCGGTTGAGCCTAATAATAGACATATAAAAGATAAAATAGAAGAAGTCCAAGAGCTTAGAAGAAAGGATTTGGAAACCCTTCCTTCCACAATCTCTGAAGAGCTTAATATAAATCCATTTTTAAGATGCAATCAAAATGATGTCATTAATTCTGCTGAATATTATTGTAAGACTCAACTTTCAGAATCACATGAAGTGTTAGGGGCAATTAGGGAGTGGAAAGATAACTTCTAAAATGTATAGATACTTTATCTGCTTTGCTCTTCTAATTTTAAATAGCTGCGCTACTGCCACTCCTGAAATAGAAAGAAAACTAGATTCTCAGTCATTGACAGCGGAAACCTCTGCAGCACCTCAAGAAGTTCTTGAAGAGACCCCAGTTGATATCTGGGAAAGAATAAGAACAAATCTATCTATTAAAATTCCTGAAGATCAGATTGCTGCTACCAGCGTCTATCGAGAAAGACTCTATAAAAACCAATCTGCAGTTAATAGAATTAGTAAATCTGGACAAAGGTACCTATTCCACACACTTACAAGAGCAGAGGAACTTGGCTTGCCTGTTGAGTTGGCTCTACTACCTTTTGTAGAAAGTGAATTTGATCCGTATGCCAAGTCTGTAGATGGAGCAACAGGTATATGGCAATTCATGCCTGCTACAGGTAAGGAGTGGGGTTTAAAAAGCAATTGGTGGTATGACGGAAAAAAAGATGTCTTGGCTTCAACTGAAGCTGCCTTTCAATTTTTAACTTATTTGAATGAAAAGTTTGATGGAGATTGGTTGCTTGCAATGGCAGCATATAACACCGGCCCAACAAGAGTTAATAGAGCCATACGAAAAAACAAGAGACTTGAGAAAGGTATAAGGTTCTGGGATCTAAACCTACCAAAAGAAACAACTGCTTATGTGCCTAAACTCTTGGTGCTTTGTGAATTAATAAAGGATCCTGATGCATTCGAAGTAAACTTGCCAAGCATAGCCAATAGACCTTACTTTCAAAGAGTTAAAATACCTGGCCAATTGGATCTAATGCAAGCTGCAGACTTAGCAGGGCTTAAACCTGAAACAATCTATGAATTAAATCCAGGTTTCAATCAATGGGCTACTGATCCTAGTGGTCCGCATTATCTTTTATTACCCTTAGGAGTATCGGATAGATTTATTACCCAGCTTGAGTCGTTAGATGAAAATGATCTTGTGAGATGGGATCGTTATAAGATCAGAAGAGGTGACAATCTATCAAGGATAGCTTCAAGATATAAAATTGAAGTGGCAGTTCTTAAAGAAATCAACGGAATGGATTCTGATCTTATTATTGCCGGTAAAGAAATTATGGTGCCAAGGGGATCAGCATGGGCAAGTAAACAAAATCCAAGAGAGCAAATTTACAATGTTCAAAAAGGAGATACGCTGTGGAATATCTCTAAAAAATTCAGAGTATCTATAGAGGACGTAGCTTTGTGGAATGAGTTAGATATAGAAAAACCTCTACAAATTAATCAAGAAATTAAAATCTTTTCTAGATACGAAAGAATTAGACAAGACGTTCCATCGAAACAACTTAGGACTATGCTATATCCTGTAAAATCAGGAGATACAATAAGTCGAATAGCTTCTAAATTTGAAATTTCTGCAAAGGAAATACAGGATTGGAATGAGTTGGAAGATGTCTCAAGGATCTTTCCAGGTCAGGTACTTAAACTGTATCTTTAGGAATCTGCGGTTCGTGGATCTAAAGCGTCTCTAAGTCCATCACCAATAAAATTTAAAGAGAAAAGCGTTAAAGAAAATGCTAACGATGGAAAAATTAGTAACCACCAGTATTCTTCCATAGACACTGCACCATCCCTAATTAAAAGACCCCAAGAACTCAAAGGTGCTTGAACTCCAAGCCCCAAGAAACTTAAAAATGCTTCAAGAAGCATAATCTGAGGGACAGTTAGAGTTGCATACACAATCACCGGTCCAATTGTATTGGGTATGAGATGCTTATAGATAATAGAAGGTTTACTAACACCCATGGCTTCAGCTGCCAATATAAACTCTTGCTTACTAAGCGACATAACTTGGCTTCTAACTATCCTTGCCATGGTTAACCATTCAACTGCACCAATAGCCATGAACAATAGAACTAAGTTGCGTCCAAAAATAACCATCAAAAGAATTACAAAAATTATGAAAGGAATTCCATAAAGCACATCCACTATCCTCATCATAATAGTATCGGTTTTACCTCCAGCAAATCCTGCTACAGTTCCCCAAGTTACCCCGATAGTTAAAGCTACAATAGTAGCTAAAAAACCTACCATCAAAGAAACTCTGCTGCCGTACATCATTCTAGTCAGAAGATCTCTGCCCAGGGTATCTGTTCCTAACCAATGTTCAGGAGAAGGCGGCGAAGGACCCAATTCTAAATTCTGATAAGCGTAATCATAAGGTGCAATGAAAGGAGTAATCAGTGCCAAGGTAATAATAAAAACTACATAGATTAAACCGAACAAAGATAGTTTATTAGAAACTAACCTATCGAAGGCATCTTTCCATGTATTACTATTCATTTTAATCTCTTAACTTAGGATTAAGCGCCGCGGCTATTAAATCTGAAATTAGATTGAAAGTTATTATGAGAAAAGAAAAGAAAATAGAAGAGCCCAATATCATCGTATAGTCTCGATTAAATGCAGCTTCAACATAAAATCTTCCTAGGCCGGGAATACCGAAAATGGTCTCTACAACAAACGAACCTGCCAATAGGCCTGCCATGGCTGGCCCCAAAAAGGCAATAACAGGAGTTAAACCTCCTCTCAGGGCATGAACTACAACAACGCGGATTTCAGATAGACCTTTTGCTCGAGCGGTTCGAATAAAATCTTGATTAAGGATTTCTAACATCCCTCCTCTAGTCAATCTTGCACAATAGGCTGCGTAAGCAGTACCTAAAGTCAGAGTTGGAAGAAGTTTGTCACCTGGCATATAGCCCCAACCAGAAACCGGAACCCACTCCAGCCATATTCCAAATATAAGAATCAATGAAGGGCCTAAGATTATAGAAGGGATACATATACCAATCATGGCTGTAGACATGGGTATATAGTCTAAAGGTGTATTTGGTTTTAGTGCTCCAAGAATTCCAGCGACGACTCCAATTGCTAAGGCAAATAAAATAGAATATAAAGCTAACTCAAAAGTTACAGGAAGCCCTAGAGAAATCAGCTCAGTCACAGATCTACCCGGGTATCTAAATGAAGGACCAAAGTCCCCAACCAAGATATCTGAAAGATAGTCAAAATATTGCGTAGTTAATGGTTGATCTAAATTGTATTTTTCATTCAACTTCATCAAAACTTCAGGAGAAACAGCCTTTTCCTCATCAAAAGGACCACCCGGTGCGGAATGAACCATTAAAAATGTCAGAGTTATTACTGTAAGCAAGACAGGTATAGCTATACCAATTCTCCTAAGGATTAGACTCAACATATCTAGTTACTCTATATCTATATACTGATAAGGATGTGAATCAAGCAAATTAGAACTCCACCCTTTTACACTTTCGTGTTTCATATAAATCCTTGTATATGTATAAATAGGAATTATGGGTAGTTCATCCATAAGTATTTTTTCGGCCTCATACAGATAATTGTAACGTTCATCTTGACTATAAGATTGAGAGGCTTTAACTAACAGTGTGTCATAAGTTTCATTGGACCAACCGGTAAGATTATTTCCTCTACCAGTTACCATCATATCTAGAAAGGATTTAGGGTCTTGATAATCTCCAATCCAACCCGCTCTTGCTATTTCGAAATCACTTGTATTCTGTCTTGATAAGTAGACTTTCCAGTCAGTATTAGTCAAGACAATATTAACTCCAAGTGTTTCTTTCCACATTTGCTGCATTGCCTCAGCAATTTTTTGATGCCCTTCACTAGTGTTATACAAAAGCTCAAATGTGGGTAAATTTTCTTCGGTATAACCCGCTTGATTCAGTAATTGTTTTGCTTTTTGTGGATTAAATTCAAGCCTCGTTGGAGGATAGTAGCCATTTGGGTCAGGTGGGGTAAAAGAAAAGGCAGGTATTTGACCTCCTTTTGCTACTTTTTCAGTTATTTTTTCTCTATCTATAGATAATGATAAGGCCTGGCGTATTAATTTATTATCCAAAGGGCTTTTACCTAGGTTGATTCGATAATAGTAAGTTCCATAGTATGGATTAATATTAATATTGTTAGGATATTCATCTTTATAGACTTCTATCTTTTCAGTAGGAATTGAGCTTGTAACATGAATTTGACCCGATCTAAACATGAAATCTTCTCTTGAAACATTGTCAATGGGTAAAAAATGAATTTCATTCAGTTTAACTCGGTCAGCATCCCAATAAAGAGGATTCTTCTTCACTTTAATGACTTGATTAAGTTTCCACTCTTCAAGAGTAAAAGGTCCATTGCCTACAAAGTTACCTGGTCGAGTCCATTGATTGCCTAAAGAGTCAATTTCTCCATGCTTTTCAATCGTAGGTTGATGTACGGGCCTAGTAGTGTAATGTGCCAGCAATTCTATAAAGTAAGGAGCTGGATTATTTAAAGTAACCTTGAGGGTTTTGTCATCTATTGCCTTAACGCCAACCAAGGAAAAATCAGTGATTAATCCTTTATTAAATTCCTCGGCATTAACAATATCATAGAGCATGTCAGGATATTGTGATCCTAGCGATGGAAGTAACATTCTTTTCCATGCGTAAACAAAGTCATTGGCAGTGACCGGGTCTCCATTCGACCATAAAGCATCTCGAAGATAGAAAGTATATTCTTTACCTCCAAGAGATATATCCCAGTCTTTCGCTATGCCGGGCAGCGGATCTTTACCTTCGGGATGTCTTATAACTAAACCTTCAATCAAAGCCATAAGAATCTTACTTTCAGGAACTCCAGTAACAGTGTGAGGGTCTAAATCTTTTGGTTCGGTACCATTACCGAGATACAAAATCTTAGTTTCAGGGGAAAGTTCAACTGGACGTGCATTATCTCCACAAGAAAATAGTAATAACAATGGAACAATATATAAAATTTTGAGTTTCATATTTGGATTTTTTTAATTAAGCTAGAATAACAACATTTTATCATGCTTAAGAAAGCAATATCACAAAAAACAAAATGAATAAAAAGATACTAATTATCCTCTTTGGAATCCTCTCTATGCACTTAAAGACATTAGAACTGGAAAAAATGTCTGTCTTTTCTTCAACTAATGAAAATTTTTATGCAACCATAACTCTATCGACTGAAGATCAAATAAGGATTCAGCAAATCAGTCTTGAAAACTCTAAACAAAGCCTTGTAGGAAACGATAACCTCATCGATGTAACTTTGCTAAAAAAAGAAATAAAAGAAATAAATGGACGAACAAGCATAGTGCTCTCATCTGAAAATATAATAAGCAATAATCGTTATGATTTTAGAATTGTAGTTAATCACAACGGCAGGTCGATTAATTCTAGATACTTTGGATTTGTTCCTGAAACTCAAAAAAGAATGACAAGAATTGTTAAGCAGCCAGTAAACGACCTATCTTCTTGTTTAAATTTGGAAGATCCTCAAGCAAGACTTGATTGCTATGACAGGTCTTTAAGCAGGCCCGCCCAAGACAAAAAAATTACAAATCAGGTGGTAAAGAACAAGGAAATAGAACTTGATGAAGAAGATTTGTTTGGTAAAAGAGGTTCTGATCTTGAAGAAGTAATTGCTAAAACACAGAAAATACAAATTCCTAATCAACTTACTACCACTATTACTCTGGTTAAAAGGTATGCTCCTGACAAGTACATACTTACTTTATCCAACGGACAAAAATGGAGAGTTCTAGATGCTACTAGGAAAGGTTTCTTCAAAGTCGATCAAAGTGTATCTATAACAAAAGGAATTTTAGGGTCTTATAACTTAAATCTTGCGAATCAAAATAGGAAATTGAAAGTCAAACGCGAGAAGTAAAAAAAAAGGGCCCGAAGGCCCTTTTTTTTCATTCTTAAGATTAGAATCTCTGATCAATCTTAACAGTATACGTTCTTCCGTAGATATCATATAGGTATGAATTCCACTCATAACTGCTGTCAATTATTGGATCCTTATCATTTATATTTCTTATACCAAAAGTTACAGTAGTATCAGTTGGAGCATTATAAGAAACTTGAATGTTTTGGATTCCGTGAGAATCTAAGTTACCTGAAGCGCTACTTGTAAGAGTTGCTACATCAAAAGATGAACTTTCATACATACTAGCAATATATTCATATTGATAATAGGCACTCCAGTCACCTCTATCCCAAGCAAGAGTCAAGTTTGCTCTCATGTCAGGTAAACCATTACGGCCTGCTTTGTCTACATAAGGACCACCAAAGTAGTCTTCAGTCATGTACTCGTCAACGATTGTGACGTCAAGCATAGGTCTAAATGTTCCCCAGTTTTCAGTATCATAGTTGTAGTCGATAGCAATATCGAAACCTGAGATCTCAAAACCTCCAGCATTAGCCATTGGAGCATAAATCTCTTTAAGAGAACCTAAACAAGCAACTTTTTGTGCTTGTCCGTATTGACACATTCCAGTTCCATCATCAACAGCACTAGAACCAGCAACGTAAGGATTTCTTACGATTCTTGCAGTTGGTTCTGTAATGTTTCCAAGAACACCAGCCCACTCAGCAAGTAGTAGGTCATTAGCAGTAATAAGCACTTCGGCATTCTCAAGAGTTAACTCATAGGCATCAACAACGATACTCAAGTTGTCCATTGGATTCCATACAATACCAAAGTTTACATATTCACCAGTTTCAGGACCTAGATTAGGATTAGCTAATCTATAAACTTGTTTCTGTTGACTTCTAGCTGCAACACCAGCATTAGCCGCTTGCACTCTGTCAATAGCAGAGTCAGCAGAGAATGAAGTTGACATTCCAAGAGAATCAAGAGTTGGAGCGATGAAACTTTCTGAGAAAGATCCTCTAACCACTAGATTGTCCATTGCTTGCCATCTAACTGAAAATTTGGAGTTATTAGCAGAACCGAAGTCACTGTAATCGTCAGCACGGTGAGCTAAGTTTAGCTCTATATCATCAGTAACTGGCAGTCTAAATTCAGCAAACCAAGCTCTAACATCACGATATCCGCCTGAAGAACTTCCTGCAGAACCCATGACATTACCTGCCTCTCTTTGAGCATCAACAAGAACGCTGTAGTCAGTCGACATATATTCAAAACCAACAACCCAATCAAGAGGTCCGGCGCCAACACCTGTATCTACATCACCGATCAATGTAAAACCAGCGTGTTGCAGGGCCATGTCGTCTTCACTTACTTCTGTGTAACGCAATTTTCCAGCTTGAGAAGCACTCATGTTAGCGAATTCAAAATCACCGTCTTCAGCTAATTTTGAAGCAACAGATTTAAGGGTGTAGTTATAACCCATATGACCGTAATCAGCTCTGGAATGGTGAAGGAATACACTGTAATCAGCAAAACCGATATTACCTGTAAAGTCTAATAAGTAATCAGTGAAATAGTCTGTGTTGGAACCAATACGTGGTCCTACACTTCTCATACGATAGTATATAGATACATTATCGTATGCATTATTTGGATCTGTAACAGGGCTTGAGCCAGCGGCTATTTCAGCTTCTGTCCATCCGTATCCAGCTTGCAATTCAGCAGCTGAGTAAGGACATCCACCCCACTTAGAACATTTAACACCAAAGAAACCTGCAACAGGAGCATACCTACCAAATCCATTCACTTTTGTAACCATACCTCTTGCATTTATAGAGTGGTTATCATTGATGTCGTAATTGTAGTTAACAAATAGAGTATCTCTACCTGTAGAAGCATCTTCAGCCATGATTTGGTTGTAAGGATAGAGTACTACTCCTCCGCCACCATAATCGAAGGTTTTGCCTCCTGCTAGAAAGTCAGGTTGGCCAACACAATCAGGAATAGCCTCGTAACCAAATCCAGGACTTGCATATGAGAACATATTACAAGAGTAAAAACTTGCATTAAGTGTATCGAAATAGCTAGTAGCACTGTTAGCATCTTTGCCATCAACAAAGTTACGTTGCGACCACCATCTGTCAGCCATATAAACAATCTCTCTTGAATCATGCTCAAAAGAAATAACTACATTACCAACATCAGATGTTAATCCAGCTGTAAAACCAAAAGCTTCTTGTTCACCACCTGATCTTTCAGGACTTCCTTGATAAACGTAAGCCTCAGCTCCTTCGAAGTCTTTTCTCATTATGACATTAACAACACCAGCAAGTGCATCAGAACCATAAAGTGCGGATCCACCATCTGTCAGTACTTCAACTCTTTCTACAGCAGAGAAAGGAATACTGTTTATGTTGTTGGCAACACCACCGTAACTAGGCGATCCAGCCATTCTTTTTCCGTCCATAAGCACCAAAGTTCTTCCAGCGCCAGCACCTCTTAAACTAATAGTAGCTTGAGATTGAGCGGTGGAACCAGAAGCTGGCTGAAAAGATCCAAAGCTATTTATGCTTGATTGTCTAAGAACTTCAGCTAGTGACATTTCACCAGTTGCTCTTATATCTTCTTGCGTAATAGCAATAACAGGGCTAGCCCCATCAGTTTCAGCTCTGGCTATACGAGAACCAGTTACTATAACTTCTTCTACAGTATCATCAGCTTCATCTTCATCACTGAAAGTTACAGTGGAGTAGGCAGAAACCAATGAAAGAACTATAAAAGTTCTTATCGAAAATGATTTAAATAAACTCATATGAGTCCCCCAAAATTAATATAACGTACGGAGTGTAACAAAAAAGAAGCAAATTTGTCACTTTTTAAAAAATTTCTTTAATTACGCCAAAATGTTTTAATTAGCTGTTTTATTGAATTATTATCTTTTTTTTAGCAATTCTTAGATAATACAATCATAATTTCACTTACATAAAAGTAAATAGCATCATGAAACTAGCAAAATATATCCTTTTTTTCATTTTTAGTATCCTTTTAACCAACGTTTACACTTCAGAGGTGTCGGTCGAGGATTTCTTTAAGGACTCGGAATTTTCCAGCGTCAAAATATCACCTGATGGTAGATATTTCGCAACTTATATGGAAGATAAAACTACATCCAGAATCGTCATAATTGAAAGGCAAAGCAACAAAATCTTGTATGCCCACTCTTTTGGTGATGATATGTATCACGGAAGGTATTTTTGGCTCAACAACGATAGGATTGGGGTAGCTGCAGCCAAAAAATTTGGATCTTTAGCAAATCCCAGAGAAATTGGGCAATTTTTGGCATTTAATGCCGATGGCTCTAAGAGAGAAATGATAATCGGTGATGTAACACTGAAGGCTTCAAGAGTGAGCAGAAGTAGTGTTGGAAGAGCTTATTTCGAAATAGTAGACACTCTAGAAGATAACAATAAAAAGATACTCGTAAATTTTTATGATAAGAGTTATCCGACATTATTTGAGGTAGATATATATACGGGTAGAAAAAAGAAGCTCTCGACTTCGCCTGCACAGAGAGGAGATATATTACTAGATGAGGATAAAGTAGTAAGAGCTGCTTGGGGTGAAAATACGTCAAATGAAAAAGTTTTCTATTACAGAAAATCTAGTGATGATGACTGGGAGTTGCACAGTCAACGTAAATTTGGTGATGGAGCGATCACCCCTCTTTCTTTTACCGACGAGGGTAAAAATCTCATAGTTTTATGTTCCATTAATAATCCGATCACTGGAGTGTGCAAGTATTATCCTGAAACTAAACAATTAGAGGAAATTTACAGACATCCCAAGGTAGATGTGGAATTCACTCTAGAAGATAAGGATTCTGATCAACCCATAGCGGCAGTAATATTTGATGGTAAACCTGAATATATTTGGCTTGATAAAAAGGCTTCTCTTGGACGAAAAATTAGAGCGCTTGAAAAAACTTTCTCTAACTACATTGTAGGTCTGAGATCTGAAACTTCTAATGGTGAAGAAGTTGTAATATCAGTTAGGAACGATAGAGATCCAGGTGGCTTTTATTCATTTAATACCGTTACAAACCAATTGACAGATCTTGGGATGAACCGCAGAGGATGGATCAATCCCGAAGATATGGCTGAAATGAAACCTATTAGTTTTAAGGCAAGAGATGGATTAGAAATAAATGGCTATCTCACTCTTCCCAAAGGAAAAAGTAATGACCTTCCTATGGTCATGCTTGTGCATGGTGGCCCACATGGTGTAAGAGATTACTGGGGATATGATAGTGAAGTTCAACTACTTGCAAATAGAGGATATGCT